>Ga0209630_10000034_pt1 | contig 156211 bp, 140 predicted proteins | sample COG_01_FD_184745 | JGI IMG/M metagenome (GOLD analysis project Ga0209630, IMG submission 184745) | Pelagic Microbial community sample from North Sea - COGITO 998_met_01 (SPAdes) (version 2) | ecosystem: Environmental > Aquatic > Marine > Neritic zone/Coastal water | place: Helgoland, sampling...
CCCTCTGCCTCTGCCTTTTTTGCAAGAAACCCAATTAAATCATCAGCCTCGTAACCCTTCTCCATGCGGTAAGGGATTTTAAGGGCTTCTAAAACTTGTTTAATTAAAGGAACACTAAGTAAAATATCTTCGGGAGTAGCATCTCTATTTGCTTTATACTCCGGATATATTTCACTTCTAAAAGACCCACCTGGGGGATCGAATACCACCGCAAAGTGAGTTGGTTTTTCAATTCTTATAACTTCTAAAATTGCATTTGTGAAACCAAATACGGCAGAAGTATTTAATCCTTTAGAGTTTATTCGTGGGTTTTTAATAAATGCGTAATAAGCCCTAAATATTAAAGCAAAGGCGTCTATTAAAAAGAGTTTTTTATCGGATTCGGATGTCAGCATTTATTCACCTTTTTACAGCAGGTTTTTTATATACAGGAACCGTACTGCAAGCCTCACCGAACATAAGACTCTTTACTACAGGTTGTAGTTTTTGTTGAATTTGGACTAAATAATCAGCGCCTCCACTATTTGAACACCCCTTAATTACAATTCTCTTATCGATGTATTCGTCTAAGTTTAGATTAACAATAGCGAGTCTAGTTGCCTCCGCTCGTGCAGCCGTAATTCCACCTATAACAACAAATTCAGCATTGTTTAATTTCGATGAGATCAGCATCCAAGCCCAATCAGGCACAATTGCATCTTCACTACATGTTATACCTACGCCTACACCCTCATAAACTTCAGTATCTAAAGCTTTTATTGATGCGCGAAATTCTTTTTCCTTCACGACAACTCCACGCCATAGCCAATCCGTAAAATCTAGTTCTACACACCTTGTCGAAGCAATAGTATCAAGTTCTATTTGGACCAATCCACTTTTATCAACAAGATTGATGATACCTTCCTCTAGGTTATTTTTTTCATTTGCCATGAAATACTAATCTATGGAAAAATGGAGGGATTTTTATGCAGATTGAGTCTTATTTACAGCGGAGTTGCTATTTGTATTTATCCGATCCAATTCTTCCTCAATTTTTATTTCTATCGCCTCAGCATCATAGCCGCATTCAGCATATAATTCTGCTTGAGTTCCATGCTCAATCCATTTATCTTCTATCCCTATTCTCGTTACAGTTGTGTTATATCCATGCTCCATCATCCATTCTATCACAGCGGAACCGAAGCCCCCTTGGATTACTCCGTCTTCTAAAGTAATTACTCCTTTAAATTGGCTGAAAATCTCATGTAGCATAACGTCATCAAGAGGTTTTATGTAGCGCATATCGTAATGTGCAATTAAAACACCTTTTTTGTAAAGACTATCTAGCGCTTTAACCGCCTCAGTGCCGATTGCTCCAACACTTAAAACCGCAACAGTCTCACCTTTTCTCAGTTTTCGACCTTTACCAACGGGAACTTCTTCGAAGGCGTTTCGCCAATTAACAATAGATCCTGTACCTCTTGGATAACGGATGGAAAAAGGTCCGACATGTTTTTCAGATGCGGTAAACATCATATTCCGCAGATCAGTTTCATCCATAGGTGCAGCAACCACCATGTTTGGGATGATTCTCATAAAGGCCAAATCAAACACCCCATGATGCGTTGGTCCATCAGCACCCACTAAACCTCCACGGTCTAAACAAAATACAACATGTAAATTCTGCAAGGCCACGTCATGCACCAACTGGTCATAAGCACGTTGCATAAAGCTCGAGTAAATATTACAAAAAGGCACCAGCCCACGTGTAGCCATGCCCGCACTAAAAGTCACAGCGTGCTGTTCAGCTATTCCTACATCAAATGCTCTATCTGGCATTTGTTCCATCATCATTTTTAGAGAACACCCAGAAGGCATAGCCGGAGTAACACCTACTATGCGTTTGTCAAGTTTTGCAAGATCTATAATTGTCTGTCCGAAAACATCTTGGAACTTAGGGGGCTTAGGAGTTGTGTTATTCTTATCCGCACCTATAAATTCCCCAGTTTCTTTATTGAATAAACCTGGTGCATGCCATTTCGTCGAGCTACCCAATTCAGCAGGCTCATACTTAGCCCCTTTTCGAGTAACACAGTGTAATAACTTAGGTCCGGGGATGTCTTTTAAATCAGCCAAGACTTTTGTGAGATGTTCAACATCATGACCATCTACAGGCCCGAAATACCTAAAGTTTAGTGATTCAAAAAGATTGCTTTGCTTAAGTACTGCAGACTTAACCGCGTTTTCCACTTTTTTAGCAATGGCTTGAGCATTGGGGCCAAATTTTGATATTTGGCCTAAGAGATTCCAAACTTCACCCTTAACCTTATTGTAAGTGTGAGAAGTGGTGATATCAGTGAGATATTCTTTCAGCGCACCAACATTTGGGTCAATAGACATACAGTTGTCATTTAAGATAACGAGCATGTTACTGTCTTCTATCCCCGCGTGATTAAGCCCCTCAAAAGCCAATCCAGCTGTCATTGCGCCATCACCTATCACAGCGATGTGATTCCTTTTAGCGTCACCACTCAACCTCGACCCCACGGCCATGCCAAGTGCTGCTGAAATACTGGTGCTGCTGTGACCAACTCCAAATGTATCGTATTCACTTTCAGAACGTTTAGGGAAACCACTTAAGCCCTTGTACACTCTGTTTGTGTGAAATTTATCTCGTCTTCCAGTAAGAATTTTATGACCGTAAGCTTGGTGACCTACATCCCAAACTATTTGGTCTTCAGGTGTGTTAAACACATAGTGTAGAGCAACCGTAAGCTCAACAACACCTAAACTGGCACCAAAATGACCACCTTTTTCAGAGACGACATCAACAATGAATTGACGAAGTTCTGTACAAACTTGTTCTAAATCATCTGAAGTGAATTTATCCCGTAAATCTGCGGGAATTTTAATTTTATTTAAAGAAGAACCGGCTGGAAAAGGCTTCATAGGTTGACCTTAATATTATTACGCTTTAACAAGTGTTTCTAACCCTCGTAAGATAGCTAATCCATCGGTATTCCCCAAGTCTTTTGAACAAGCTCTTTCAGGGTGGGGCATCATCCCAAATACATTTTTACCTTCGTTACACACCCCAGCTATATTGTTAGCAGACCCATTTGGGTTCGAAGAATTACTAACTTTTCCATTTTCATCACAGTATCTGAAAATAACCTGATCATTAGATTCAAGTTCTGCTAATTCTGTTTCTTGAAGGAAGTAATTGCCTTCTCCATGAGCAATAGGTATTTTCAAAGCCGCTTTATCATCTAGATCAGAAGAGATTGATGCTGTACGCGAAACAGGTAAAAGGTAAACATTTTTACAAATAAACTTGCGACTTTCATTATGCATTAAAGTTCCTGGTAAAAGCCCGGCTTCACAAAGTATTTGAAAACCGTTGCAAATACCTAGAACCTTACCCCCGTCATGAGCGTATTTAATGACTTCTTCCATTATTGGAGAAAAGCGAGCAATAGCACCACTTCTGAGATAATCTCCATAGCTGAATCCTCCTGGAAGCACGACAGCCTCAACGTCTTGCAGATCAGAATCTTTATGCCAAAGCTCTACAACCTCATATTTAAGATTGTTTCTCAGGGCATGGACAATGTCCATGTTACAGTTCGATCCTGGAAATGTTACAACACCTATTTTCATACTGCTAAGTTCGGAATAAAAGATGGGTCAAACTCTTTGTTTTTGTATTCTTTTTTTAAAAGATTACACGTGCCCTACGTTAATAAGAAGTTGCGTATTAGATTTGCACACGAATCACATCGAAATGAATATACAGGAAATAATCAAGCCCATCGGAAAGTTAATAGAATGGATATTTGTAAACGTTTACGAACATGTTGCTGATCCGTTTAACGCAGGTGTTGTTATTCTCAGCCTTGTTGCACTTGTTGTTTGGCTGAAAGTGCTAAATGGGTATGTTACAAAAGCAAAGGCTGAGGGTAAAATACCTTGATTCTTTTATTGCCTTGAACTTTTTTCGGTGAGCTATTACTTTAGACAACTTTAACCAAGACGTCTTGCCCGATGTCCTTTCTGTATTGTTTATCACTAAAGCTGATGCTTTCAGCCAATTTATAGCTTCTTTCTAAAGCCTGTTCAAGTCCGTTACCGATTCCGGTACACGCGAGAACTCGCCCACCTGCAGTTACGACCTTACCCCTTGAAGTTTTAGTCCCGGCATGAAAAACAATTCCTTCTGTTTCTTTCGGAGTGTTTTCTAAACCATTGATTTGTTTTCCTTTTGAGTAATCTCCAGGATATCCACCAGATGTTAACATAACTGTAGCAGCTGTCTTATCCTCAATTTGAAGATCATATTCACTTAAAAGACCTGAACCCAGACTGTCAAACAGGTGAAGTAAGTCGCTTTTTAATAGAGGAAGAATTACCTCAGATTCAGGGTCACCTAATCGACAATTATACTCAATCACATAAGGGTCACTACCTACTTTTATTAGGCCTATGAAAACAAAACCATTAAAAGGAATGTTATCTTTTCGTAGACCTTTAATTGTAGGAATTATTATCTGATTTAGAGTCTTTTCGTGAAACTCGGCATCTACAAATGGTACAGGGCTTATGGCTCCCATACCCCCAGTATTGGGACCTTTATCACCATCATAGGCGCGCTTATAATCTTTAGCTGAAGGAAGAATTTTATATGCGGTTCCATCAGTTACGACAAATGAACTCACTTCAATACCATCCATAAACTGTTCAATAACAACCTTTGTTCCAGCCTCCCCTAAAGATGAGTTTTCAAGCATGTCTTCAAGTGTGGATTCAGCTTTTTGTCTATTTTCTGTGATTATCACACCTTTTCCAGCGGCTAACCCATCAGCTTTGATCACGTATGGTGGATTTATTTTATCAAGGTGGGCTTTTGCCTGTTTTAACTCGCCTGATTTAAACGTCTGATAATCTGCAGTAGGGATATTATGTCTGGCCATAAAAGCTTTAGCAAAATCCTTAGAACCTTCTAAAAGGGCACCTGCTTTAGGAGGTCCTATTACGACTAAGTCTTTGTGTTTACTAGACTCTTCGAAGTAATCTACAATTCCGGCTACAAGAGGAGCTTCAGGCCCAACGATGAGCATATTTATGGAATTGCGTCTTATATAGCGATCAACAGCACTAAAATCCATGGGATTTAAGGATACATTTGTAGCAATTTGCTCTGTTCCAGCATTGCCCGGCGCAACGTAAAGCTTTGACAGTAAAGAGCTTTGAGACAATTTCCAGGCCATTGCATGCTCACGACCGCCTGATCCAAGGAGAAGTACATTCATAACATACAAAGCTAACTGGTCTATATAATTTCAGCAACATACTTTTTCCACACAATTCCCATAGTTACTACTAACTTAGCGATGTGATTTCAGCTGTAATAATTACATACAACGAAGAACGTATTATTGCTCGTTCAATTGATTCTCTGAAGAGTGTTGTTGACGAGGTAATTGTTATAGATTCATTTTCTACAGATAGAACAATTGAAATCTGTAAAGAGAAAGGAGCTGTTGTTTTGCAGAATAAATTTGAGGGTTATAAAACCCAAAAGCATTTTGCCACTACAAAGGCTAAACACGAGTGGATACTGAGTATTGATGCCGATGAAGTTCTCAGTAATGAGTTGATTAACTCATTACTGAAATGGCGTAAAAACCAAAAATATTCGAATGATTTAAGTTCTCAATCTTTACAAACCGCAGGATATTTTGTTAGCCGTCGCACAGATTTTTGTGGTACTTGGGTGAACTATGGAGGTTGGTATCCGGATAAAAAGCTGCGGTTTTTCAATCGTAATTTGGGGCAATGGTCTGGGAGAAATGTGCACGAATTCGTAAAAATAAAAGAAGGGTTTTCAACAAGTTCCCTAAAAGGTGACTTGTTACATTACAGCATTAATGAACCTGCAGAGTTGCTTCGTAAATTATTTACATATAGTGAAATGGGAGCTCGGTTTATGAATGAGGAAGGGAGGTCTACGTCCTTTATTGAGGCGATCTATAAGTCATCTTTTAGATGGTTACGCCAAACCATCTTTCAATTGGGTTTCCTAGATGGAATGTTAGGTTTAAAAATCGCAAAACAAAATACGCTTGCTACATATTGGAAATATCGCAGACTCGATTTTATGAATAAAGGAGAAAAGGACATTCTGATACTTCAGAATAACTGTAGAGAAGAAGCTGTGATTATAGCAAATGCTATAAAATGGTTTAATCCTCAAGCGGTTGTCAAGATCAAGAATTATTCTGAGAAATCAACACTTAAAAATGGAATAGACTCAGTTATTTTAATGTCTTCACAAAAGAAAGATATCATTTTAGACGGTCTTAAACAGCTGCATAAATTTGGCTACCCTGCAGCCCTTCGATTTCCAGAAGAAAAAGACTGGGATCTTCTGTTATAGAGAGAGAAAAGAACGATTGCAAAAACGGCGAATGTGATTCCAGCTTGCGTTTCAAACGTATCCTCTGAGAGGCATGAAATCACAACAACCCACCAGGCAATTCGTCCCATCCTATTTGTTTTTGTGGAAACATCTTTTTGCCATGAAAAGATGAATGTTAGGACAAATAACAAAAGGGCAACAACACCTCCGGCGATCAACCAAGCAAGAAATTGATTGTGAGTTCTGTGCCTGAATTGAGGGGATAAGCGAGTCTCAAGTTCTTCATAAGCTATGTGAAATGCATCAGGCAAATCTCCAGTCCCTACGCCTATTAGTAGATTTGTTTTTGCAATGTAAATACCCACTTTAAAATACTCCCATCTCTGAGTCACAGAGTTTCCACTTGGATTCCCTCCATCAATAAAATTCCCAACTTCAAATCTTAACTCATCTAATCTTAAAGCTAATCCCGATGATATTTCTTGTTTTATAGAGGTATTTCCAGACTCTATTGCAATAACCTCCTTTGGCCTAAGGTTTTTCACAGCCAGACCATCTTTAGCGACACCCATAGATGTTAGGTATCGCATTAGAGTGTATTTAATATCCTGCCCTTTTAAGTCTTTTGAGTCGAAATCGTATTCACTTTTACGATTCCACTCAGGCCTCATTTCATCCCAAGCTAAATATGACCAAACCTTATTTCCGTTTTCTTCTAAAACTCGATCCACGTGATGAGTGTATGGTGATCCCCATGTTGTATGAGACGGTAGAGAAGTAATTGGTGGCCCTGGAAGTATAGTCCAAATCAACCAGAATCCAGCAACAAAACTCATTGCGACGACAGAAAACCTCCATTGCTTTTGCAAGCTTAAAACAGTTGTTATTAGAAGCATGCCTGCTCCAGTAACAGATTGAGTTTGCCATACGTATAACCCAGCACCGATAGCGTAAATGAATAACAGAAAGCGGTATTTCTCACTCTTATAAACTAAAAGCCCACCCCAACCCAGTGCTAGGAGTATTCCCATTCGAATGTGGGAAATAAACGGTGACCATTGGCTTGGTTGAAGCGAAATGCCTGCTAGGGTCTTATAACATCCAATTAATAGCCCAGCAGCAGCAGCTAAGAAAACGGAAATGACGAAGGCTTGTAAAATTCTCTCAGTCCAGAGTTTTGAGTTCCATTTTACAGTTAAAAGACTCATTGGAACGATTAAAAGAGGGAGTTTAATTTTCAATGTAGCTAGGCCTTCAGGGATGTTGTCTGTCCATAAAAGCCCCATTATATGCCAAGCGAATAGCCCCACCATTGAAGCCAAAAGAGCTTTATTTGTAGGAGTAATTAATTGACGAGTAAAAAGCGAGATTAACCAGCTTAGAGCAATTAATCCCATTCCTAGACTCGTACCAAAAGGACTCCAAGCTAAAGACACGACAGATATGAATAATCCTGAAAGTAGAATTTTTTCTGAAGTACTCACTTAATTAGTTATTTGTATTTCCAGAGAGAATTTGCAGGTAATTATCGCTCTCTAAAGTTGAAATAGCCTCTAAAGTAACTAAATCTTTAGGAAGCTCAAACTTGAAAACCCCAGATGTGTTTTCTAAGTGAAAGACATATTCTTTCCCTAAAATCTGCCTTATATCATCTTCGTGAGTCTTTAAATCGGTCTCTAAATTAGGTTTAATTAGAGTCTTTAAATTTGACATTAAATCTGAGCTATCGATAAATCCATCTTCCGTCATAGCTTCTTCTAAATCGATGATTAACTTTTTTGACAGGGGTTCGTATGGGAAAATTCTATCGGTATTCTGAAGCTCTTGATCGTTAAATTGCTCCACAGTGTACTGTAGAAAGCTCTCCCACTGCCTGTCGTTTATTTCAAACGAATCCAAATCAATAGCGCCTTCTATATCTCCAGAAGTAGTTACTACGAAATCAAAGAATACGCCACTGTTAATGAGTCCTGCGATAACATAGTCTTGAGTTTGTGGTTTTAATTCTATGTCTGGAATAACTCCACGGCCTTCAATCACAGGTCGCCCATTTTTTGTGTAATAGGTTACAAGAGTAGAATCGGCGCTAATTCTAGCATCACCGCTATCATCTCGGTCATCGTAATGCAGTCGTTGAACACATCTGCCACTTGCAGTATAATATTTAGCTACTGTGATTTTTATCCTTGATCCGTAGGCTAATTTTTTCGTTTGCTGAACAAGACCCTTACCGAAACTCTCTTGCCCTATAATTACAGCTCTATCGATATCTTGAAGAGTTCCAGCTACAATTTCAGAAGCTGAAGCGCTACGCTCGTCTAATAGGATAACAAGAGGAATGTTAGGTAGTAAAGCTTTTTGTGAAGTGCTGTAGCTTTTGTTCCATTCGGGTGTTTTACCACGCATGGAAACGACTTCTTGTCCTTTAGGGACAAAGAGATTTACGATATTCACAGCTTCTCTCAAAAGACCGCCTCCATTACCTCTGAGGTCAAAAACAATTTGCTTTGCCCCCATAGAGTCTGTCAATTGTATAAGCGCTTTTTTAACCTCAATGGTTGCAGTACGTGTGAATTTACTCAGAATTAAATATCCAGTAGAATCACTAATCATCCCAAAATATGGAACATCAGGTTGTTTAATTTTCTCTCTAGTTAATGTAATATTTACGAGCTCTTTTTGCGAAGGCTTTTGTATCCCTAGAGTAATATCTGTGCCAGCAGTTCCTTTGATGAGCTCACCTATCTTAGACATGTCTAAGTGTGAAATATTTGAGCCAGCTATTTGGATTAAATTATCTCCGAGTTTAATACCGCCCTGCTCTGCTGGTGCATTCTCTTTAAGATCTACAACGTAAAAAGTTCCATCCCATCTCTCGTTAAGTGATAACCCCACACCTCCATACTCGCCAGTTGACATAAACCTAACGTCCTCCATTTTTGATTCAGGGTAATATCTTGTATATGGATCGAGAGACTTCAGCATAGCTGCAATCCCAGTCTCCATTAACGCTCCAGGGGATATCGGATCAACATAGAAAATATTTAATTCTCGAAAAGCGGAGTTCATTATTTCTAATTGCTTAGACATCTCAAAAAAGCCTTCTTTAATAGGCAGTCTAAGGGAAATGAGAGCCATGCTGACTAAAGCTAACCCTATAAGAAATAATTTACGTGTATTTTTCATGTTGTAGTAGGCATTTCAATAGGGTTGTCGATTAATACGTCAACAATCTTACAAATGTTGTTCTTGCACTGATCGAACGTTGGGATTTCTTTTCCGATATAAACAAATACGATTGCATGTTGGGCGATACCTTTCTCCCAATTTGCAAGAAGTCGCGGTTTTTCAAGCCTCCAAGCCTCCCGCATTAATCTTTTAATCCGATTTCTGTCTACAGCTCTTTTAAAACTGCGTTTTGAAACAGTAATCGCAATCTGGTATGGGGAATCTGCATCGAATGTCGTGTGTGTATAACGCACTAAGAAAGGAAATTTCACAACTTTAGCGCCTTCAGAAAAGGCTCTATTTATTGCGATTTCGCTTTTCAGGCGTTCGCCTTTTTTAAATGTGTACCTAGTTTGCACCATTGAAGGCACAAGATAATGTGTAGTCGCTTTACTACTTACCTTTTATGTACTGTTCAATTGCCATCGTCATAGACGGTGCTTTTGCCGTTGGTGCTTTGATATCAATTCTTAACCCAGCAGCCTCAGCCGCTTTTGAAGTTGTAGGGCCAAACACTGCAATTTTAGTATCTCCCTGAACAAAATCAGTAAAATTTTGGAAGAGTGATTCTATCCCACTTGGGCTGAAAAATACGAGAACATCATACTTTACATCGGTTAGATCACTTAAGTCAGAACATACAGTATTATACATGCAAGCCCTAGAGTAATCTACTCCAAGCTCGTCTAAAGCTGCTGGAATAGATGCTTTTAGAAGGTTAGAACTAGGTAAAAGAAACTTTTCTTTCTTATGCTTCTTAATGATAGTCAGAAGCTCAGGTAAACGTACCTGTCCGTGAAAAATTTTCCTCTTGCGGTAAACTACATATTTCTGTAAGTAATAAGCTGTGCTCTCACTCATACAAAAATATTTCATAGAAGTAGGCACTTCAAATCGAGTTTCATCTGCCATTCTGAAATAGTGATCGACAGCCATTCTAGATGTTAAGATAACGGCGGTATGTTCAGAAATATCTACTTTTTGCGTGCGAAACTCTTTTACATTGATAGGCTCAACGTGAATAAAGGGTCTGAAATCAATAATCAACTTCATGTCCTTTGCTAAATCAAAATACGGGCTTTTTTCCGTAGATGGCTTAGGCTGTGAAATGAGAATAGTCTTGATCTTCTTTTTCATCCTGCATTAGTTGTTAAGATTCTCCGGAGATGGCTATCAAAACGAGTTAATTACAAGTAGTATGATGAAACCAGTGGGGAGAATTTCAAGGCCGCAAAGATACATGAATGTAAATGAATATCTACTCAAACGCTTAATTGAAGTCTGAAAGACACGCCATACCCGGAAGGAGCTCCAAAATATCCAAGTCGACAATAGAAGACTACACCCCACATCGGAATGCCATTGTGTGCGTAACGAAAGAAAAATTGCAATCACGGAGACAGAAGCAGCCATCCATGTTCTTAGATGTCTATCTATATCCGTAGATTCTTTGATTAGAAGTCTGAGTTTTGTAAATCTACTGAGCGCTTGAACTGTGAATAATCTAACGAAGACGATAATAGCGCCTAAAGCAAATCCCTGTAATATGTTATTTAGACATGCATATGATATGGTCGCTAGAGCAATTACACCTTGGAGGTGAGCGATTATAACCCCGCCAGTTCTTGGAGCTTCATCAGCACTTCTTTGCCAAATCCGTCTAACATCTAGTAAAGCCCAACCGGCTAATCTCCATTCGCGAGGGAATCCGTTCTTAAGCCATACGAGGAGGCCTAAGTTCACAATTGCAAGAGCAAACATTCTGGTAATAGGAGCATCTAGATGTAAGATTTCTATGTCTTCAAGCATAGGCCGCAATTTCAACAAATTTTAGTAATATCCCACTTGAATTAATCCACGATTAATTAATTTTTTGGACAGATGTTCAATTTGCAAAACAACTAAATATGTTCCGGGAGAAACGGGCAGTCCGGTTTCACTGATAAAAAAGAGAGAGTTGTTGTTGTTTAATCCAAATAAGTCCTGCCTCCACCTCATATCTAAGGTGAGTTCTTCAAAAGGTTCGACAGTGCAAGCATACACTCTATAAATCCCTGCTGAAAGAGCATCGAGTGTCCAAGATTCATAACTTTCTTGCTCCCAACCGGATGAGACCTGCCAAGTAATAGAATCTATGGGTATTGGGAGTGATAAAAATGATATAATGGATAGTAAACACATGTTGAGTAGCTATTTATGCAAAGTTCTTCTGGTTAATAAGATTTACAAAACCACACATAAAACCGTTGTAAGCGCACACAAAGTTTTTAGCTTTGTTTTATGAAATCAATACGCATAGCAGTTGTGGGGGCGACAGGTTTAGTAGGAACAACTGTGCTGAAGATTCTGGAAGAAAGAAACTTCCCAATTGCGACAATACTGCCTGTAGCGTCTGAGAAATCTATAGGAAAATGTATAAACTTTAGAGGAGTAAAGGTTGGGATTATAAGCCTTAAAAGTGCTCTATCTGAAAAGCCAGATGTGGCGATTTTTTCAGCAGGAGGTAAAGTGAGCCAAGAATGGGCGCCGAAATTTTCTGATGCAGGAGTGACGGTCATTGATAACAGTTCTGCTTGGCGGATGAACGAAAAAATCAAATTGGTCGTTCCTGAAGTGAACGGTGACTGCCTTACTTCTAGTGACATGATTATTGCAAATCCCAATTGTACCACAATGCAGCTTGTGATGGTTCTCAAGCCCCTTCACGATAAATTTAAGATACTTAGAGGAGTTGTAAGTACATATCAAAGCGTTACTGGAACCGGTCAACTCGCAGTTTCTCAAATGATGGATGAGCGCTCTGGCCTAACGCCATCTGAAATGGCATATCCTCATCCCATTGATAAAAACTGCATTCCACATTGCGATGTCTTTCAGGACAACGGATACACAAAGGAGGAGATGAAAGTGCATTTCGAAACAAAAAAAATCATGAGAGATGATTCAATTTCTTTGAGCTGTACAGCCGTACGTATCCCTGTGATGTTTGGACACGGGGAGTCTGTTTTTTTAGAATTTAATAAGGAGTACGACATGGAGGAGGTTAAATCTACGCTCTCGTCTTTCCCCGGTGTGGTTCTTCGTGACAATCCCAACTCAAATGAATACCCCATGCCCATAAATGCTCAGGGAAAGGATGAGGTGTTTGTGGGGCGATTGCGCCGGGATCTAAATAATCCTCGTGGTTTACATCTTTGGATTGTAAGTGATAACCTTCGCAAGGGAGCAGCTACCAATACATTACAAATTGTAGAGTTATTGAACTCTGCAGGTCGTTGGGGATAATTCCACATACAAAACTATTGATTATGGTGGCTGTGTTGGTATTTTGCAGGGAATAGTAAAATTTAATGAAAACATACATCTTAACTTTTGTCGCGATTCTTTATGCGACGATTTCTTTAGCTCAAACAACAATTCGTGGTAGAGTAGTCGACGCTATATCGGGCAATGGATTAATTGGAGCATCGGTTTATTTAGAGGATTTTAATGAAGGCTCATTTACAGATTTTGATGGGTTTTTTCAATTTAAAACACGTGTACAGGGCCAAACAAACTTAGTTGCTACAACGATGGGCTACTCCAAAGTAAAAAAGTACATCTCTCTTTCAGGAACTGGGCTAATGAACATGGGGGACATCGTACTTGAGCCAAGTGCAATCGGATTACAAGAGGCAGATGTTATAGCCTCTGTATCTGTTGATCGCGCAACACCAGTGGCGGTTTCTACGATTGACGCTCGCGAAATAGAAGAAAAAATAGGCGACAGAGAACTCGTAGAAGTATTAAATTTTACACCAGGAGTTTACGCAACCAAAGGAGGAGGTGGATTTGGCGACAGTAGAATTAATATTCGTGGATTTGACCAACGTAATGTGGCGGTTCTTGTAAACGGTATTCCCGTGAACGATATGGAGAATGGCTGGGTGTATTGGTCGAACTGGGCAGGTCTTGGGGATGCCGTTAGAACGATGCAAGTTCAACGTGGACTAGGTGCATCTAAACTCGCAATTAACTCCGTTGGTGGAACCATTAATATTGTAACGAAAGCAACTGATGTAGAAAAGGGTGGGAGCTTTAAAACTTCGATTACTGATTATGGACTAACTAAACATATGCTTTCCCTCAGTTCAGGAGTACTCCCAAGCGGTTGGGCAGTTAGCGCTATTGGATCTCGTACTTATGGTGAGGGTTATGTCGATGCTACATTTGTTGATGCCTGGAGTTATTTCCTAACAGCCGCAAAAGATTTCGGAGGTCACCGACTTGTATTTACAGCCATAGGAGCACCTCAAACTCACGGCCAACGTCGAGGTCAGCTCACTGTTAATCGTTTCAATGATATTAATAAACTCCCTGACAGCTTAGGGTATGAAGGCCACAGATGGAATGACGACTGGGGATATCTTGACGGAGAAGTGCTTAACTCAAAAGTGAATGGATATCACAAACCACAAATTGCGCTCAATCACTACTTCCAACTTACTGAGCGCTCACACCTTTCGACATCTGCATATGTGAGTTACGGAAAAGGCTATGGATCAAGATATAATGGGACTAACAACGCTCGACTCTACGAAACCCTTGCAGACGGGACTACTGTACAGACTACTAGGTACTGGGATTATTTATACGAATCAAATGTAAATAACACGTTACCTGTGACTTATCCGGAGTTTGAAATTGCTTATAACGAGTCATCTGGGGCATGGGTGGACACTCTACAACATAAAGGGGGTCCGGTTATTGTTAATGGGGATACTTTAATAGGAGGAAGATCGAGCAGTGTTATTGAGAATGCGCATAATGAGCACTTTTGGACTGGAATATTAAGCACTTTGAAATCAGAACTAACTCCCAACCTCAACCTCATTGCGGGAGTGGATATGCGTTACTATGAAGGGCATCACTTCAAACGTGCCTCAAATTTACTGGGGGGAGATTTCTATATGCAGTCATTCTCAACCGTAACAGGATATGGCATCAACCCAGAGTATCAGCTTATGGCTACAGAGGGGGATAAAGTTGATTACGATGACACAGGCTATGTGAAGTACGCAGGGTTCTTTACTCAGCTGGAGTATAATACAGATAAAATCTCAGCATTTATAGCTGCAACAGGCTCTTACACTGGATATCGCCGAGAGGATCCATATACTTACTTTCGCTACGACGAGACCGGTGTTCAGGAGGTCACGGAGTACAACCAGGAAACGGATGAGTACGTTACTACAGAGCAGTTTATGTATGGAGTTCTAAGCCAAAAAGCAAGTTCTCCAGGTTACAACGCTAAGCTAGGCGGTTCTTATGCGATTACAGAAACGAATCACATTTACCTAAATGCTGGAGCTTACTCACGTGCGCCTTTTATTAGGAATGTTTTCCCGAATTACCAAAACGTGCTTTCAAATGAGAATCTCGTCAATGAAAAAGTTGAAGCTCTTGAGATAGGGTATAGAGTGCGATTACCGAAAGCGTCACTAGATATTAATATGTACCACACGAAGTGGAAGGACAAGTCGATTATGTCAGGCCCTCTCCTTAGACCTGATGGAACTGAGTATAGGGCTTTCGTAAGAGGTCTTGTCGAGACGCACGATGGAATTGAACTGGAGTTTCGTGCTAAACCACTACCATATCTCGAGATTGGAGGTCTTGTGAGCATAGGGGATTGGAGATGGGATAACGATGTAGATGCAGAGATATTAGATGAGAATACGAACGAGGTTATTGACTCGATGCATATCTATTCTGCGGGATTAAAGGTGAGTGATGCGCCACAAACTCAGTTTGGTCTACAAGCTCGAATGGATCTTCCTAAGAACTTTCGAATGGGAGCGAGTTATGTTTACAACATGAATTTATATGCTCAATTTGAGATAGATCAGGACAGGGATGATGAGTCACGAATCGGAATGCAGCCTGTGCAATTGGAGGATTATGGATATTTAGATGCTAACCTTAGCTGGAATACGAGAGCTCGTGGACTTGATGTTAGATTGGGTTTGAATGTTCAGAATGCCATGAATACAATCTACATGAATGAGGCGGATGAAACGTGGATTACAAATCCTCAAACGGGCGTGAAGGAACAAGGTACTGTTGAAAACGGACAACTAGAGGGGTATTGGTCATATGGTCGTACTGTATCTTTCTCAGTGAAAATAGGATTTTAATTGTAAATTAATAACATGAAAAATATATTTGTAATTGCGTTGTTTTTATGCGCAACCTCTTTGTCAGCTCAGTCTGATGGGCCAGGACAAGTCGTAAAAGCAAATCCCTTCGGTTTTATTGTAGGTCAATACCAATTCGGGTATGAACACGCATTAACAGACCAATTTTCTTTACAAATGTCGGCAGGAATCCTTACAGGATCAGGTTCTGCTACCGATTCAATTTCGATGGAAACAGTCACATCATCACGTTCAGGATTTATTGTGATTCCAGAATTTAGATTCTATCCAGGAGGCAATTCTTGTGAAGGCTTTTATATTGCAGCTCTTGCTCGTTATAGAACTGTTGAATGGGATGTTGATGGGGATGAATGGTACAATAAAAATGCCATCGGAGCTGCAGCTGTACTTGGATACCAATGGTATGGTGACGGCTTGATGGTTGATGTGTTTTTTGGGCCTCAGTTTAAAAGTGTAAGTACAGAGTGGTTTGATGGTACCTTGTCAGAATTAGATGATGCGCTTTTTCCTGAGGGAGACGGCACTGGTGTTAGATTTGGTATAAATTTAGGATTTGGTTGGTAAAATATAGAATGAAATGAAGAAGATTTTAGGAGGGTTTTTAATTATTGCGGTTTCTTTTGCATCGTTGACATTGATTAGGGCACAAGGTCCAGACGAATATTGGGTAGGGCTTGAAGAATACGCGGTGCATACAGAAGGTGAACTGTCTGGAATGACCACATGGAGGATGTATATTCACATGCTACATGCTGACGACTACCTCTCAGCTTGCACTGGCAGTGATGAATATCCTTGGATCATGGAGTCAACATCTTCTCCAGCGTGGTATCAAAACCCAGACGCAAGTGAGACGTTCGCTAATGCGATCAACCCCGCGTTTTACACTGCTTTTCCGGAATTGGAATATGACAGTTGGTTAACTATAGGAGTTGAGAATTCTTTAGATCCTATGGAACTACTTTCTTTAGCTGATCCGATTTACGATGCTTTCGCAGCTTTTGAGGCAGGCGATAATATTATTGCGAACACTCCTGTTGGTAATGGTTGGGCTACTTTTTTCCCTGGTTTAGGAGCTGATAACGCTGGTTTTGCAGGAGATGATTTGAAGGTTCTTATTGGCCAACTTACTACTTCAGGAACGATCTCAGGAACGATCTATTTTCAGATATTTCCTATGGGAATTCAATCTCCAGACTTAAGAATTCTTCTTCCCATCCTATATGCTCCTACTCAGTGTATGGACGCTGAAGCATGTAATTACGATGCAAGTGCTTGGACAAATGACGATTGCGTGTATGGCCCTTCAGCCGGAGTAATTGAAGGGGATAATTCAGTTGAGATAGGTGTTGGAGTGTCTGAATGGTCCTACTCTTGTAGCGCTGATGCGGCTTCATTCGAGTGGACTATAACGGGAGGGACTATCCTTTCAGGTCAAGGGACTTCATTTGTAACTGTCGAATGGATTGGAGATATTACGGATGGCGTTTTATCTGTTGTAGCGTCTTCTGCGTCAGGTTGTGTAGGAGAAATTTCTACGATAGGCGTTGATGTAGTTACGGGAGTTGAAGACCTTGTCTTTTCTCAAAACCTTGATGTTTTTCCAAGCCCGACTTCATCTACGATTGCTGTTTCTTTAGACGGAGACATAGCTTTAAGTAATAACTTCTGTGAGATTTATTCTCTATCGGGTCAGAAGGTTATAGAGTTTACTCTTTCTCAATCTGAGATAGATGTTTCTGGCTTATCAAATGGCACTTACCTTATTATAGTTGATACAGAGCGAGGACTTATCCGCCAGTCTTTCGTTGTAGCAAAGTAAAAAAGCAGGGAGCAACTAAAGGACATATTTTATCTTAAAACGAGAACTTTCAAAAGTTTTCGTTTTCTGTTTTTTGGAGGTTCCTCAGATGTTCTGCCGACAGCCATCATAGCCATAGGTATTACAGTATTTGGAAGCCTTAAAAACTTCGCCAACTCTTTGCTGTAAAAACCTCCTATTTGTTGTGAATGCAGTCCTAGTGCAGAGATTTCTACGAGCATTTGTCCTACAGCAAGGCCACAGCAATATTGGGCAGAGGGGTCTACTGGCCATTGTAATCACTTTGTGTTTTAGCTAGAATAACTGCGATTCCACCGCAGTCCTTCATCCACTTCCTATTTGAATCAACAGGGAAAGAAAGCATTTTTTCAAAATTCTTGTGGTCGCGCGATGTGTACACGAATCTCCACGGCTGGTTATTATAACCAGATGGAGCCCAACGAGCAGCTTCAAAAGCTGACTCAACATCCTCAAAACGAACATTTGTTTTATCGAAAGAATAAGGGCTAAATCTCTTTTTTATGTTTGAGAGTACTGATATTTTGTGGCGACTTCATAATTGATTTAACGTATTACATCTCCTCAGCCACCCTTGTTTCCAAGTTTTGCTTTCTCAGCTTCCACAGTTTCTTCGTCGATTTTTGTAAATAATATAGGTAGATCTCCTAATATGGTTTCGTCATTTACAATGGTAGGAGAGACGTCTTTCCAAGTAGACCCTTCTACTCCGAATGAGACAGAGATTTTTGAAGCAGTTTGAGGCAGGAAGGGTTCGAGTACTATCCCTAAGTTTCCTACCACTTGACAGGCTAGATGCATGATGGTTCTTACTCTTTCTGGATCATTTTTTTGAAGTTTCCATGGCTCAACCTCAGTGAGGTATTTATTCCCGCGTCTTGCTACATTCATAGCTTCGAGTTGTGCATCACGGTAGCGATGCCTCAATATTAAATCACCTATCCCTTCACCAGCTACTTCAAGTACAGCAATAAGCGATTTATCTACATCAGTTAAAGCATCTTTCTTTGGAGCGCACGGTACAACACCATCATAATACTTGCGAGTTAGCACGAGGACACGATTCACGAAATTTCCAAGCACATCTGCCAGTTCGTTATTTATCCTATCCCGATAATCGTTCCAGGTAAATTCACTGTCGCGCTGCTCTGGCATGATAGAAGTCAGAACATAACGCATTGGATCGCTTCCAGATGGATTGTTTTCTAAAAATTCACTAATCCAAACAGCCCAATTTCTAGAAGTAGAAATCTTATCGCCCTCCAGATTCATAAACTCATTTGCCGGCACCTGGTGAGGTAAAATAAAGTCTCCGTGTTGCTTAAGTAAAATTGGGAAAATGATACAGTGGAATACAATGTTATCTTTTCCGATAAAGTGAAGTAATTCGGTATCTGCATTTTGCCACCAGTTGCGCCAATCCTGTCCATTCTTCTCAGCCCACTCAATTGTAGCGGTAATATATCCAAGTGGAGCATCAAGCCAAACATAGAGCACTTTTCCATCAGCTCCCTCTACTGGAACCGGCACACCCCAATTCAAATCGCGAGTCATCGCTCTACTTTGCAATCCACCGTCGATCCAACTTTTACATTGGCCTACAACATGACTTTTCCATGCCTTAGCATCATGATGTGCTTTACCTTTTAGCATTCCATTCTCTATGTAATCCTTTAACCACTCCTCATGCCTTCCCATAGGTAAATACCAAAGTGTAGTAGGCTTTAAAACAGGTTTTGCTCCACTAAGAGTCGACTTTGGGTTTATCAGTTCTGTAGGAGAAAGAGTTGATCCACATTTCTCGCACTGATCTCCAAATGCCTCGTCAGCATGACATTTAGGACACGTACCAGTAATATATCTATCGGCTAAAAATTGGTCAGCTTCCTCGTCGAAATACTGTTTCTGAGTCTTTACTTCAAAACTATCATTCTCCAGAAGTTTCAAGAAAAAATCTTGAGCCACCTTGTGATGTTTTTCACTTGAAGTTCTACTATAGTGATCGAAACTGATATCCAACCCCTTAAATGCCCTTTGCATTTCAACATGATATTTATCTACGATTTCACGTGGTGTCGTCCCGTCTATTTTCGCCCTTAACGTAATTGCAGCTCCGTGCTCATCACTTCCACACACCCAAAGCACCTCTTCTCCTGCACTACGCAAATACCTAACATAAATGTCCGCCGGCAAATACGCACCAGCCATATGACCCACGTGAATAGGCCCGTTTGCATATGGTAGAGCCGAAGTAATTAGCCGTCTTTTCGGTGTCCTAATTAATTGGGTCGTTGATTGCAATTTATTCATTAGCCCAAAAATACCTCACTCCCCCCAGACTCATTAACTTCACCGCAAAGAAAGTCACACAAAGTTTTTCATAGACGCTTTCATAAAACGTTTTAATGAGCTCAATCAGACCTAAATATCTCAAGCCAGGCGATAAAATCATGCTTGTCGCACCCGCCCGCTTCGCCTCACCAGACACCATAAAAGATGCAGCCTCGGCTGTGCTCGCTGCTGGCTTCACCCCGGTCATCCCGCCAGAACTCGACGCTCGATACCACCAATTTGCGGGCTCTGACTCTCATCGCGCTCACCATCTCAACTCCGCTTTTCTAGATCAATCTATACGAGCAGTTTTTGCCCTTCGAGGTGGCTACGGCTCTGGTCGACTCCTTCCGCTCCTAGATTCCTCGGCCTATATTGCTGATCCAACTTGGATTATCGGCTTCTCTGACATTACCGCCCTCCATTCGTGGTCGACGAACCTCGGAATCTCATCCCTCCACGCGCCAGTAGCCTCAACTTTAAGCTCAACATTACCTTCAGATATTGATGCAATATGGTCTATCCTCCGAGGTGAATTTGAAATCAACTCCAAAGTAAAAGTCACGGGAGGAAATCTCAGCGTCCTCTATTCACTTCTCGGCACCCCATATTTTCCAAATGTGAGCGAATCATATCTATTTCTTGAAGACATTGATGAATATCTATACCACATAGATAGAATGTTTCTAGCGTTTAAACTCGCCGGTGTATTTGAAAATGCAGAAGGACTCATTGTCGGAACTTTCTCAGATCTACAAGACAATACAATCTCCGATGGACAAACCGTTGACAATCCATTCGGCCTTGATTTGCGAGAAATTATATCTTCTTACGTCCCTTCAGACTATTCGGTCAAATATGACAACCCCATGGGTCATGGAGAGAGGAACTACCCGTTAGTGTTAGGGTAATAAATATTCAAGAGATCTTATGAATATGATTGGTGAGGGGAGGAGGAGTGGGCTAAATTTGTGTTATGTACGGAAAAATGAAATCACATATCCAGCAAGAGCTCGAAAATATTGAGGAGGCTGGTCTTTTTAAAAGTGAACGAATTATAGCCACGTCTCAGGATTCAGTTATTAAGCTGACTGACGGAACTGAAGTTCTTAATTTTTGTGCGAATAATTATCTCGGGTTAAGTAACCATCCAAGGGTGGTTAAGGCAGCGCAAAAGACGTTAGATACACACGGGTTTGGGATGAGTTCTGTGAGATTTATTTGTGGGACACAAGATATCCATAAGGAACTTGAGAAGACGATTGCAGATTTTCATCAAACCGATGACACTATACTCTACGCAGCCGCTTTTGATGCTAACGGAGGAGTTTTCGAGCCACTTTTAACATCTGAAGATGCAATCATTTCAGATTCTCTTAACCACGCTTCGATTATTGACGGAGTGCGTCTTTGCAAAGCAAAGAGATTCCGCTATGCTAACAACGATATGATTGATCTTGAGACTCAGCTTCAGGCAGCAACCGAAGCTAATTCTCGTTTTAAAATTATTGTAACTGACGGTGTGTTTTCTATGGACGGATATGTTGCAGAGATAGGGAAAATATGTGACCTAGCTGACAAGTACGACGCTTTAGTAATGGTGGACGAGTGCCACGCAACTGGTTTTATCGGCAAAACGGGTAGAGGATCAATCGAGCTACGCGAGGCGCTTGGCAGAGTGGATATTATAACGGGTACTCTTGGAAAAGCTCTCGGCGGCGCGATGGGCGGATTTACAACAGGACGTAAAGAAATTATCGAACTTCTACGCCAACGTTCTCGTCCCTACCTCTTTTCAAATTCTCTTGCACCGACAATAGTAGGGGCATCAATTGAAGTCTTTAAGATGCTCGAGGAAAGCACTGAGCTTCGCGACCGTCTCGAGGAGAACACCAAGTATTTCAAAAACGGACTTCGCAATGCAGGACTACCTTTCAATGACGGCGAGTCAGCGATCGTTCCCGTTATGCTTGGCGATGCACGCCTTTCTCAAAATATAGCGAATCGCCTGCTCGAAGAAGGAATATACGTAATAGGATTTTTCTTCCCAGTGGTGCCTAAAGGTGCAGCTCGAATCAGAGTCCAGCTCTCAGCGGCCCATACGAAAGAACATCTTGACCGTGCTTTGGCCGCTTTTGAAAAGGTAGCACGCGAACTAGGTGTTATCGATTAGTATGCCCGCTGCAATCTCGGATAAATTTATTATTGTTGGTGCCGGACTTGCCGGAACGCTTATGGCCTGGGAGCTAGAGAAGCGGGGAGTAAATTATGAGGTTTGGGATGCCCCTAAGAATTCATCAAAATCCTCACTAACCCAGACCCATATGTCTCCCTCAAACACTTCAAACCAAGCCTCACGTGTTGCAGCAGGAATGTTTAATCCGGTGTCGTTTAAAAGAATAGTCGAAGTGTGGAATGCAAGAGAGCATATGGACGTGATGCGTGAGACGTATCTAAAGATAGAGTCTTTCTTAAAGATACCGGGTAAAATTCTTCATAAGTCTCCTATTATGAGAGTCTTCCCGAATTCACAGTATAGAATGCTTTGGGAAAAGCGATTAAAAGATGAACATACGGTTTCACAATTTATAAGGCCAGTTAGTAATGAAGTGCCAGATGATATTGTTGCTCCACACGGTTTCGGAGTAGTGCCTGAAGCTGGTTGGGTCGATTTGCCACTTTTACTGGATTCTTTTCGTTCTTTTCTTGAATCCAAAGGGAAATTTAGAGAAAAAACGTATAATTCTAAGTTTGATGACGAATTTCAAACATCAAACTTTATAGACTGCAGGGGAGTAGGAGCAATAGAAGATTTCGTTAAACACAATCTTAGAATTCAATCAGATCACGGAGAGGTGCTCACTCTAAAGTCAAACATAAAAACGAAAAACATGTGTGTGAACAGAGTCAAATGGCTCCTTCCCAGAGGAAATCACACTTATAAATTAGGCGCAACATACAAGTGGGATGTTGTAAAAAGTCAACCTACTGAAGAAGGTAGAGATGAACTTCTAACAGGCATTAAGCCCATCATATCATCTGAAGTTTTCGATCATTTCGAGATAATGAATCAAGAGACAGGCTTAAGGCCCGCTTCAAAAGACAGAAGACCTTATGCAGGAAAAATGAATGAAAACACATACATTCTCAATGGATTTGGTACGAGGGGAGTATTGATTGGTCCGGCGACCGCAGCGCATTTAGTTAGGTTTATTTTTGAGGATAAAGAGCTGCCAAAGGAAATAAACATAGCCAGATATTCTTCTTAAACTCACCTTACTAACTATTCTAATCCCACACATTTATAAGTTAGGAACCCATCTTATCAAATGAGCTACGAGCATCAGGAGTAGTTAACTTCTTAAGATTCTCAGTCTCGGAATTAGAAATATTTATCTTCTACTTTTTGCGATAGCGATTTCGCTTTCATTCTCTTGGTTACAATCTGATCAGGGAGGTCCTAAGCTTGACAAGGCTAACACGATTGCCATTACAAAACAAGCTTTGTTATTTATGGGAAGGGGTCAGCAACCGGACAATAAGGTCCCCATCACTCCAGATGAGATCGGAGATATGGCTGTAGCCGTTAATCGACTGGCAGATGGACTTAACAAAACCAGGAAATTTTCTGAAGCTGTGGGTTCGGGAGATTTCAACGCTCCGTATGAACCACTTAGTGATGATGATTCTTTAGGTCATGCTCTTTTAAGTATGCGCGACGATTTGGCCGCCACAGAAATACAACTTGCGCAAAAGGTGGAGGATAGGACGGCAGAAATGTCCAAGCAAAAGAAAAGAGCGGAAGACCTATACAGCGATCTGCGCGACAGTATAAACTATGCATTGAGGATTCAGGAATCCATTCTACCAACTGAAAAAGAAGTCTCAGAGGTTTTCGATAACTCAGCCGTTTTCTATCGACCCAGAGATATCGTTTCCGGAGACTTCTACTTTTTCCGCTCAGTGGGTAGAGTTATACTTATAGCAGCGGTTGATTGTACAGGGCATGAAGTGCCTGGAGCATTTATGAGCCTGGTTGGATATAACGCCTTGAGTCATGTAACAAAGGTTTTCACAGAACCTAGTAAAATTCTAGATAGACTTAACTCTGCTGCTTTGGAAGTTCTTAGTTCGGAAACCTCACCAGACCATCTTCAAGACGGGATGGATCTTGTAATGTTAGCTGTGGATATGGAAAAAATGGAGCTCCTATATTCAGGGGCAAACAACCCTTTGTATATTGTTAGAGAAGGAGAACTCCATGAAATGAAAGCGGATAAATTTGCTATAGCCTCCTTCACACCAGATTCTAAGTCTTACACCCAGCAAGTTTACCCTCTTGAGCAGGGAGACACCATCTTTGCTTCCACAGACGGATTTGTTGATCAATTCGGAGGGCCATTGGGAAAAAAATACATGCGCCGCCGTTTCAGAGAACTGTTAGTTAGACTTGCTGAATTGCCTATAATTAAGCATAAAGATGAATTGGCAAAAGAGTTTGACAGTTGGAAGGCATAAGAAGAACAGGTCGATGATGTCCTAGTAATTAGTATTAGGATATAATTAGGGTTGTAACTAAAAGCAAAAGAAACTTACATCCCGTCGTAGACGAAGAGGGGATTCTTATTGGTTTACTTGATCTCCAAGATATACACCAAATAATGTATGATAGAGACAAGTACGAGACCACGACGTATCTAACTCTCGTTTGTTTGGAGCATATAGAAAGTGGTTGAAAGAAACCAGCGGGGATTAATCCTTTAATAATTTAAAAACTCAGATGTGGTTTCCAAAAACAGCTCGGGTTCTTCAGCATGTAGCCAATGGCCTGAGTTTTCAAGGCAAACATTTTCCAATTGTAAGTAAAGTTCTTCTAGTTTAACTAAATCTTTCGCGCTTACATATTCTGAAAGAGCACCATAAATAAATAACGTGGGTATGGTGTTTATCGAAAGGTCAATACGCTTTGTTATCCCTGATAGAGTATTAGATAAGACTTCGATATTAAATCGCCATGAATACCTACCCGATTTCTCTCTCCTTAAATTCTTCATTAAAAATGGAATCAGAAATTTATCCTTACCAAGTTTAGATTCGAGAACACTCAATACTTCCTCTCGAGAGTTTGCTATAGCAGGGTTCGTCGATTTGAGTGCTTGGAAAATGGGTTCATGTTGTGGAGCGTATTCCTTAGGAGAGATATCCGCAACGATTAATTTAGCAACTCTTTCTGGATGGTTTTCAGTAAAAAGCATCACAGTTTTCCCCCCCATGCTGTGTCCTAAAAGGCAAGCTTTTTCAATAGAATGATCATCTAAATATTTTAGAAGATCGGAAGCCATTGTTTCATAGGAATGGTTCTGTGAATGTGGACTACGTCCGTGGTTTCTTGCGTCTAAAAGGTGTACGCGAAATTCTAAAGCATACTGCCTGGCAAGGGTGTGCCAGTTGTCAGAACTTCCTAAAAGACCATGTAAAATCACAAGATCTTTAGAATTGTCACTTCCGATTATTCTGCTATACAGAGTAACAGCAGTCATGTATACGTTACGTTATTTAAGCATGCAAGATAGTTAGCTACTGTGTTAGATAGCCCAATATATAGGGCGTCAGAAATTAGTGCGTGGCCTATGCTTACCTCATCTAAGTAGGGAACATTATTCGCAAAATCTTTAAGGTTAGAAAGATCTAAATCATGTCCAGCGTTGATGCCTAAGCCTAATCCATGAGCGAGCGTGGCTGCCCTAGCATACGGTATTGCGGCATCCTCACCTATGACTTTGTGTTTCACCGCGTAATCCTCTGTGTAGAGTTCAATTTGATGAGTACCAGTCAATGCAGCAGCATATATTCCCTCCTCAGATGTGTCCATAAATAAGCTTGTTCTGATCCCTACATTAGAGAATCGGTCGATAACCTCCTTTAACATTTGCTCATTTTCTGCAACATCCCAACCCGCATTGCTTGTAATCACATTTGGCGGATCTGGAACAAGAGTCACTTGTTCTGGCTTAACCTCTAAAACTAATTTTATAAAGCTCTCAGATGGGTATCCCTCAATATTAAATTCACGGTGTACTAATGGACGTAAATGTCGTACATCTTGATAGGTAATGTGTCTCTCATCAGGTCTTGGATGTACAGTTATTCCTTGTGCGCCGAAAGATTGAATACGTGTTGCGGCCAGCAGTAAATCAGGAATAGATCCACCTCTCGCATTACGCAAAGTGGCAATTTTATTTACGTTTACACTTAGCCTTGTGTTTTGTACCTTCGAACTGTCAGACATAAGGCAAAATTAACTCATGAGAGCCCAGAAACTATTAACTTTTGATCTTCCCTTACTCCTACCTATTGATAAGGTTTCTCGGGCTATCAGCCTGATGGATGAATACAAGGTGGCTCATCTGCCTATTGTTGTCGAAGATCACTTTCAAGGGCTGATTAAAGAGGAAGATTTACTTGAGCATGAAGACACAGCTGTTTTAGCTGAGGTTGCGACTTATCAGATTAGCGTTGACCCGAACCTTCACCTTTATGATGTTGTAGCCCAAATGTCACGTGACGAAGTAGATATCCTACCTGTCGTATTTCAGGGGAAATACATGGGGAGCATTGATAGAGGAGCTGTCATGAGCTTCCTGACTAAAGAAGTCGGTTGGGGTTTAGAAGGGAGTACCGTTATTTTAGAAATCACATCTGCTAAGTATAGTTTAGCTGAAATTTCTAGACTGGTTGAGGAGAATAGCACTCAGATAACGAGCTTTTTTTTGACACAAAAAGAATCAGGGGTTCTTATTGTGACGATAAAATTAAACACTACGAAAATTGCGGCAATACTCTCATCATTTGAACGTTTCGATTACAAAATATTGACTTTCTTTAATTCTCCAGAGGTTGAGGACGAACTTCGCAGCAAGTTTGACGCCTTTATGCGTTATCTAGAAACGGATTAAGCCCAGTAAATCACAATTTATGCGCATAGCTTTATTTGGAAAACCATTCAAGCAAAAATACAATGATGCGGTTCAGCATCTTGTAGATCGTATTCAAGGTATAGATTCTGAGGCTCTTGTTTACGCAGAGTTTATGGATTTGCTAAATAAATCAACTAAAGTTCCTTCGACTTTTAAAACATTTTCTTGTGCTGAAGATATAGAGGGTTATGATGTTTTATTTTCTGTGGGTGGAGATGGTACATTTCTTGAATCATGTACTTTAGCTTCGGAAAAAGGCATTCCTATTATGGGCATCAATACCGGTACATTGGGATTTCTTTCTAATGTGGGAACAGACTCTATTGACGATGCGATTGATGCAATAATGTCTGGAAATACTTGGATAGATGAACGTTGTCTTTTAAAAGTTGAATCTGAAGGAATAGATCTTGGTAAATTTCCTTACGCTTTAAACGAAGTGGCGATTCATAAACGAGATACAGCAAGCATGGTCGTTGTTGAAGTTCATCGTGAGGATAGATTTGTAAATACTTACTGGGCTGACGGCCTAATCGTATCAACGGCAACAGGATCTACAGCATATAGTCTAAGTGCAGGTGGTCCAATAATTTCCCCAAGTTCTCAGGTCGTAGTAATTAACCCTATCGCACCACATAATCTTACAAATCGTCCTTTGATTGTTCCTATAGAAGGTGAGATTACTCTTTCACCTGATGGGCGTGACGCAAGTTTTTTACTGTCATTAGATAGCCGTTCTTTTCGAATTGATGCAAGGTCTAAAGTCACAATAAATCCAGCTCCGTTTAAAGCTAAATTTTTAAACCTAGAGCATCAAAATTTCTTTAATATTATCCGATCTAAGATGCATTGGGGAATTGATCCGCGCGAACGATGAAAGGCAAAATATATTTACTATTATTTGGGCTAATTGCAGCAATAAGTCCGGAATCGACAGCCCAAACTTTTCAAAGTTCTAGCGCAGAAATTGGTTATCAAATAGGGACTTCATATTATCTCGGAGACCTCAACCCCAACAATCCGCTTAGTGTTAGACAGCACGTAACACAGGGGGGATATTATAGGCATAATTTTAATTCAAGAGTGGGAGTGAGACTTCAGATTTTACAGGGAGTAGTTGAGGCTTGGGATGAAGATAGTCAGAGTTCTTGGGCTCAGAATAGAAATTTGCATTTTAGAAATAAAATTGTTGAATTTTCGATTTCTGGAGAGATCAACTACATTGATCATGTTATGGGGAATCCTGATGATAGGCTTACTGGATATTTGACTGCGGGATTAGCGTATTTCTCACATGATCCAGAGGCAAAGGATAGTTTTGGGAATTGGCATCCCTTGCAGCCATTAGGTACTGAAGGTCAGGGTTGGGTTTTTGACACGGATCCTTATAAACTAAGTGGCTTAGCTATCCCTGTTGGTATGGGTTTTAAAATTAATTTAGGTTCTTCTTTAGCTTTTCAATTGGAATGGGGGATTAGAAAGACTTGGACTGATTACTTAGACGATGTCAGTACATCCTATGTTAACCCTGTTGAAATCAGACAAGCTCGTGGAGATTTGGCCTTTGAAATGGCTGATAGAATACTCGTTTTACCAGATGGAGTTTCTTCATCAGAGGGCTTGCAAAGAGGTGATCCAGGACTTGATGACAAATACGGTTATTTCCTTGCTTCAATTGCCTTTAGAGTTAGCAAGAAACCTACTTCATGCTGGAATCAATGAGTAGTTACAAAATGAATTCTGAGGAGAAGCAGATTAGACAAGATCTGTTGAGTTCTTTTAATCTTGATCCTCAAAGTATCCCACAACATGTCGCTATAATTATGGACGGTAACGGTCGTTGGGCAGAAAACAGGGGTGAAAATAGAATCTCCGGGCATGTAAACGGAGTCGAATCTGTACGCTCAGTTGTCGAGACAGCTGTGCAATCAGGGGTGAGATATTTGACTCTTTATGCATTTAGTACAGAAAACTGGAACCGACCTAAGGAGGAAGTCGCGGCACTTATGGATCTTCTGGTAACAACTCTTGTTCAGGAGATGGACGAGTTGAATAAAAAAGGAGTGAGATTGAATACAATAGGCGATTTGTCCGCTTTACCGGACAACTGTAATAATCAATTAAAAAGCGCTTGTTCTAAGGAGGTGTCTGAAGTCCGGTTGGACTTAATTCTGGCACTTAACTACAGTTCAAAATGGGAAATTATTCAGGCTGTAAAAAAGGTTGTTAGAAATAATATGGACATAGAAGAAATTAATGCTGATACTTTTGAAAGCCTTTTACAAACGAAAGGTATTCCTGATCCAGAACTTATGATCAGAACCTCAGGTGAGCATAGGATAAGTAATTTTATGTTATGGCAGTTGGCGTATGCGGAATTCCACTTTACATCCGTACTTTGGCCTGATTTTCGCGGGGAGCATTTTCTCACGGCAATTCAAGATTTTCAAAACCGAGAACGTCGATTTGGCGGACTTCTTCAAACGAACGATAAATGAGAGCATTTTTGATTGTGGCAGCCTTTTTGCTATCATCTTTTCTTTCTTTCACATCTGCGCAAAACTCTGAAAATGAGGTGCTTGATCTAAGTATGTCTCAAGAATACCGCATTGGAGGCATTACGGTTATAGGAGCAGAGTTCACCGATGTTCAGGCAATTAAACTGTTTAGTGCTTTACAAGTTGGAGCAACGATAACCATTCCTGGAGAAAAAATTGGTGAAGCAATTACGAATCTTTGGAATCAGGATTTATTCGAAGATATAAGTATAGAGGCTGCCGAACTTCGAGAAAGAGATGTTTATCTTGTGGTTCGTGTTAAAGAACTCCCCCGACTAACTCGCTACAGTATAGCTGGGGTAAATAGATCTGAGCAGGAAACGATAAGAGGCAAAATTGACCTCATGACTGGCCGAATAGTTAATGAAAACGTTATCGCCACTGCAGTAAAACGCATTAACGATCACTATCGCGATAAGGGTTTTTTAGATATTAATGTTGATATTGTCCAAGAGGCAGATTCATCATTTGCGAATGGAACAATTATCAGAGTCAATGTCAACAAAGGCAAAAAAGTAAAAGTCGACTTAATTTTAATTAACGGCATCACAGCTTTTGATGCTAAGAAGGTGAAACGTAAAATGAAATCTACGAAGGAAAGAACTTGGTGGAGATTTTACAAACCCTCAAAATACTTGGCTGATGAATTTAAGTCTGATCAAAAGGCGATTATTTCTATGTATAATAATGAGGGATACAGAAATGCTCGTATAATAAGTGATTCCTTATACAGAACTAAGGATGGTCTTGTTGGTTTAATCGTTGAGCTTGACGAAGGAAAACCATTCCGTTTTGGGAATATTACGTTTACGGGCAACACAATGTATCGTACCACTCAACTTGACTCTATTCTCGGAATCCACAAAGGAGATGTTTATTCACTCGCTCATCTTGAGACGCGTGTATTTATGGACCCTAAAGGAATGGATCTTAGCTCTCTTTACCAGGATGATGGATATCTGACTTTCAGGGCAATGCCTATAGAGAAACGTGTTGAGAACGATACAATCGATATAGAAATCCGTATGATGGAAGGGTTGCAGTTCCGCATTGGTAAAATTCTTGTAGAAGGGAATTCTAAGACAAACGACCATGTTATTTACCGTGAAATACGTACTCGTCCTGGTGATCTTTTCAATAGAACAGATATAATCCGAACTCAACGTGAGCTTTCTCAATTGAATTATTTCAACCCTGAGGCTTTCGGAATAAATCCCATTCAACATCCGGAGGATGGAACTGTAGACATCGAGTATCAAGTAGAAGAAAAACCTTCTGACCAAATCGAGCTTAGCGGTGGTTGGGGCGGCGGTCGTATCGTAGGGTCCCTTGGACTTAGCTTCACGAATTTTTCAGCGAAAAATATTTTCAAGAAAGGTGCTTGGCGTCCTATTCCAACTGGAGATGGTCAGCGCCTAAGCATCCGAGCACAGTCTAATGGCCTTTACTTTCAGAGCTACAATTTGAGCTTTACCGAGCCTTGGTTAGGCGGTAAGAAACCCAATTCCTTGAGTGTATCAGTTTGGAAATCTGTCCAGTCTAATGGTCAGCCTAAATATATTAATGGTGAACTGAATGAGCTACGCAATTCACTTGAAGTTCTTGGTGCTCAGATTGGTTTAGGTCAAAGGTGGAAGAAGCCAGATGATTGGTTCCAAATGCGCGCCTCTTTATCGTACCAGAATTTTAATCTCAATAACTACGGTTCTTTTTTCAGTTTTTCTAATGGGAGTTCAAATAATCTCGCTGCTCAATTTACCCTCGGGCGTAATTCAATTAGCGACCCTATATATCCGACTTGGGGCTCCAATGTTGAAGTGAGTGTTAGAGCGACTGTACCTTACAGTTTATTCCGCCCTGACGATTATTACGAAGATATTTCTATCGAAGAGCAATACAAGTGGGTAGAATACCACAAATGGAAGTTCAAAGCGGAATGGTACACTCCTTTAACAAGAAGTGGTGGTGAAAACCCTCGCACACTTGTTCTTAAAATGGCTGCAGGTGTTGGCCTGATAGGCCAGTACGATCGCGGAGTACCATTATCTCCATTTGAGCGCTTCTACATGGGCGGAGTATTCCTTAGCGGGTTCGCCCTTGATGGGCGTGAAATCCTCAACCTGCGTGGATATGATGATCTTTCACTCACAGCTCCGGATCCTCAAACTGGTGCGCCAGTTGCCGCAAAGTATACCGCAGAACTTCGCTACCCGATATCAACTAATCCAAGTGCTACGATTTACACCCTTGCCTTCCTCGAGGGTGGATCTACCTGGGAAGATGCTCGTGCATTTAACCCATTCCAAGTATACCGATCTGCTGGTATAGGCCTCAAAATATTCCTTCCGATGTTCGGCCTACTCGGACTTGATTATGGTTGGAGAATGGATGATGTAGGCGCAGTGCCTGGAATGTCAAAAGGTCAATTCCACTTTAGTATGGGAATGAATATGGGAGAACTCTAGTACATATAACAATGATTGGTATAATTCTACGTTAATAGCCAAGCGAGACAGTGTTACGTTTATTAACTTCGCAAAGAATACATTCAAGATGTCACGAATTTCCCATAATTATAAAATCACTCTCGCAGCTTTAGCGATTGCATTGTTCTCTTTCGCTCCTCAAAGTGCATTGGCACAAAAGTTTGCCTACATAGATTCTGATTATGTTCTACTTCATATGCCTGATTACGCTTCTGCCCAGCAAGAGCTTAATTCTTTCGCAATAGAGTGGCAAGCAGAAATAGAAACGAAGCTAGATGCTGCCGATAGACTTGAAGTTGCTTATCGCGCCGAAAGAGTTCTTCTCACAAAAGAAATGCGACAAAAGCGTGAGCAGGAAATCATCAAAAAAAGAGCTGAGGCAAAAGAAATGCAAAAGCAGAAATTTGGTGTGGATGGAGAGCTTTTTGAAAAGCGTCAAGAACTTATCGAACCCGTCCAACAACTCATTTTCGAAGAATTAAAAGATATCGCTGGGGGATCAGGTTATATGGTAATCTTCGACAAAAGCAATCAAAGCAATATGCTGTATACCAATCCCAAGTACGACATCTCAGATCGTCTCATCAAAAAGCTAGGCTATGTTCCTGGAGAGACTATAGAAGTTGATAAGGAAGAAGGAGATGGTGGTGTAGTTGGCAAGGCACGTGATGCGGTTGATGGGGCACGCGACTCTGTTCGTGATGCAAGCAGATCAACGATGGATAGAGCCCGAGGTGCTACTTCTGTTGGGTCTAAAGGTGAAAAACAATAATTTAGCAATTAATCAATTTATTTTTATGAAACAGTTTATACTTCTTTGTGGCCTTATAGGCTTCATGTCATTTGGAACTTTGGCTCAAAAATTCGGTCATATTGATGCCCAGAATTTACTTCTTAATCTTCCAGAGCGTGCTGAAGCGCAAGCTTCAATAGAATCAACAGCCATGGAATTTGAGCAGGAGATGACTCGTATGCAAGAGGACTTACAAAATAAGTATGGAGAATATCAAGCAAAAGCTGAAACGTGGCCAGCAGCAATACGCGAGTCAAAAGAACGGGAGATACAAGGTCTAGACCAAGGTCTTCAAGAATTTGGTGCTACTGTTCAAGCTGAGCTTTCGGGCTTAGAAGAATCTTTGCTTTCTCCTATGATAGCACGCGTACGCGCAGCAATCGAAGCGGTGGGGTCTGAGCATGGATTTACTTACATTTTTGACTCTAGCATGGGAGCAACTCTATACAATGGAGGTGAGGATGTAACGGATTTAGTTCGCACTAAGCTCGGCATGTGATAGAACGACGACCCATAGGAATTTTCGATTCAGGCATTGGTGGCCTTACAGTTGCCCGTGCTATTAACGATCTACTTCCCAATGAGTCTCTTCTGTATTTTGGAGATACGGCTCATCTTCCATATGGAGAAAAGTCTCCAGAGTTAATAAGGCGCTACTCTTCACGTATTACGCAACATTTAGTTGAGAGTGGATGCAAGGCAATTGTTGTTGCATGCAACTCAGCTTCAAGTAACGCTATTGAATCTATCGTTAAGGCTGCAGGTCCAAATATGCCAGTAATCGATATGGTTACACCTGTTATAAGGTCAATATCAGCTGAAGATGGTTGTCAAAGTGTGGGGCTAATTGGCACCAGAGCTACTATTGCATCGGGACTTTATGGCGAAACGATGAATCAGCTAAATTCAAATATTACTTTGGTTTCACGAGCTACTCCACTTCTAGCCTCTGCAATCGAAGAGGGATTCTTTAACGACAGCATTCCGGGTGCAGTTTTAGAGGCATACTTTGCTGATGACAGCTTCAAGAATATCGATTCTATGATCTTAGGTTGCACCCACTATCCTTTAGTCAGGGAAAATGTTCAAGCTTTATTACCGAAGGGAGTTAACGTAATAGATTCTACTAAGATTATTGCCCAAGAGTTAAAAAGAGTGCTCACAGAAAATGCTTACCCCTATACTCCAGAGCATAAGTTTCAAGTATCTGATCTAACTGAGAACTTCAGATGTAGCGCCCATTATTTCTTTGGGTCCGATATAAATTTAGAGGAGGTGAGTTTCAGTTAAGACAAACTGAGTCAAACCTCACTTCCACGAAACCAGTCAGCGTATTCAACGTATCTATCGGCGGTAGCGCTTAGGTGATCTGCCAAATCAGCTCGAACTTCTCCTCTTTGTTTTGCGGGGACTCCAGTGTAAAGCATGCCGGGTGGAATTTGGGTTCCCTCTAAAACAACAGCACCAGCGGCTACAACAGCACCAGCTCCCACCACCACGTTATCCATGACAACTGAACTCATCCCAATTAGAGCTCCTTCACAGATGTGAGCGCCATGGACGATGGCGTTGTGACCTATGCTAACTCTGTCTTCTAAAACGGTGAACGATTTCCCAAAAGTTGCATGAATCACAGCACCATCTTGGATATTTACCCTACTGCCTATTTTAATTGATGCTACGTCTCCTCTGATGACCGCTCCGAACCAAACAGTACTCTCTTCCCCCAGAGTAACTTCGCCTACAACAGTACAATTAGGCGCAAGCCATACAGAGTCTGAAATCTGAGGTGATTTTCCTCTTGCGGAAAGAATAACGGGATTTTGTTTTTGCATAAAGCAAATTTAACTCACCGTGGGTTCATCCAGGATTGTCTGTCAAATAACCTACTGGCCCCAGCTTCTGCGATATGCTCAACTTCTATCACCGGGCTATCATCAATTAGCGCAGCCGTCATGGCTACATCGTGTACGTGGTACATTCCTCGATGAGACAGTTTAAGGACGCTTCTACAAGAGTTGAGTAATTCTGAGGCTTCTTCTGTCAAAGTTGGGCCGTTAACAAATTTTTCTTCACCTGGATTATTATCTACCCACTTTTTTACTCGAGCTACCGCGTTTTTTGCTTCTGTCCAAGACATATTCTTAGTACCATTTTCTATGCTATCGTTCATTTCATGCCCAAGTTCTAAGTGAATTGCTATTCTATCTGCGATAGGTCCTGAAATTTTTCGGCGATATCTTCTAATTTCGTTAGATTGACAATCGCAAGAAGCGTTGTCACCGTTTCCCCTTCCACAAGGGCAAGGGTTCATTGCTGCTATTAATAAGGCAGATGCAGGCAGTGTCGTAGACCCTGCGGCGCGTGCTAATGAAATCATTTTTGATTCTAATGGCGCTCGACATGCTTCGAGAGTTCCTCGACTAAATTCCGCAAATTCATCTAAAAACAAGACTCCATTATGTGCAAGACTCCAAGCACCAGGGATTGCTCCTCTACCTTTTAAATTGCTCCAAGATCCAATCAGACCATTCATGTTTGTAGATGTATGAGGGGATAACCACGGAGGTCTATTTATGCTACTCTTTAAGAACAATCCAGCCGCAGAATGAATTGATTTACACTGAGAAATCTCTTCCTCTGAAAGGTCGGGAAGTAGCCCATGTATACATTTTGCTAAAACATTTTTACCTGTTCCTGGTGGCCCTTGCATAATAACATCATGACTTCCAGCTGCTGCGATGACAGCCATTCTTTTTGCTGTTTGTTCGCCGTCAATATTATCGAATGTTATTGTTTTTAAGGATGGAGAAACGTTGCTAATGGAATTAAAGGCACTTTCGATTAAACGTGGTGTTATCTTTGTTTTATCAGGAAATTTTAAATATGCGATGACTTCACTTAGGTGATTGAAAGGTTGGAGTGGAAGTGGTGAATTCGTGCTGTTAAATTTAGATGGGGCAAGTAGGGTTTTGATATTTTGAACGTCGGAAAGCTCAGATGAAAACGTTTCACAATTACCGAAAATTGAAGTTGCCATGGCCTAAGAGTACCGTCAAGCCCTATCTCGCCAGCCGCAGCGATTTGCTTTAGAGAAGAAGAAGGTATAATGCCAGAAGAGGCAAGAACAGCTAATGCTATTGGTAAGTCAAAAGCTGTTGAGGTCCTTGAAAGGTCTGCCGGGGCTAGGTTGACTGTAATAGCCTTGCCTGGCCAACGATGGCCACAAGCCATAAGCGCTGACCTTATCCTTGTAGCGGAAGCTCTAGCGGCGCGATTACTTATTCCAGAAATACGGAATAAAACCCCTCTTTCTAACCTTAATTCAACACGCACAAAAGAAGGGGCGCCGGGGGAGCCGGCAAACCCAAAAGTCGAGACGATCATATCGATGGACTTAAGAGAACGAGATGAACGATCTCTCTATGGAGTCGATCATAGCGTGGATGCATTTGATGTGCATCTCTTGAATACGGTCAGAATATCCATCCCAAGGGATTCGTATTTCATAATCGCTTAACGATGCTAGCTCACCTCCGTCACCTCCTGTTAGGGCGAGAACTTTCATCCCTTTAGATTTAGCTGCATGAGCAGCTTCGAGAACGTTAGAACTATTACCACTTGTAGAGATAGCGAGTAAAACATCCCCTTGGCAACCTAGAGCTTCTACTCCACGTGAGAATATCTTATCGAAACCATAGTCGTTAGCTACGCATGTAATGTGTGCTGGACTACTTAATGCAATAGCAGCATATGCAGGCCTATCTTCTCTAAATTTTCCAGAAAGTTCTTCGGCGAAATGCATCGCATCACTCATAGAGCCGCCATTTCCGCAACTAAGTATTTTTCCACCTGATTGCAGGCACGAACTGAGGGCTTTGGATGCAGCATCTACTGAAGAAATAAAGGCCTCGTCTTCTATCAAATTCGATAGCAATGAAAGCGCTTCTCTGAAATGAGTTCTTGCTGTAGACATGCCCTCTAAGGTATGGGGTAAAAGTGGTACGTTCAACATTCAACAAATGTGCTACAATATCTATCGACTATTTTTCAATAATTTGTGAGCGTGATTCAGAACTTTGTGAGCGCGTCGTTGAGGTATTCTAGGAAAACTTCAGCGTCAGGATTGTAGCCTGCAGAACCGCCTATTTGGTCACCATCGTGATTAATTAAAACGTAGTAAGGCTGAGCATTACGGTTGAACTGTGATGCCTGTAAATACGACCACTTCTTCCCTATGGTGCGAATGTGAAATTCCTTTCCACCATACTCCTCAATTTTCCATTGGCTCTCCGGAATTTTAGTTCTATCGTCAACGTATAGAGACACCAGGATCACATCTTCGTTCAAGATTTTAGCTACTCTTTCATCAGGCCAAACCTGTTCTTCCATCTTTCTACAATTCACACAAGCCCACCCTGTGAAATCGAGAAGAAGTGGCTTACCAGATTCGATAGCGGCAGTCATAGCTTCGTCGTAATCTGTATAGTGAGCATCAACATAACCATCGTCGTGAGCATAGATACTATAAAATACTGGAGGTGGAAACCCAGCGATAAGATTTAAAGGCCCTCCCCACAAACCGGGAACCATGTAACCACCAAAGAGTAGAAATATCATCCCTAAAACTTTGCGGGTGGCTCCTATTTTCGCCCCCTTACTATCGTGAGGGAAGCGAATAAATCCGAGGAGGTAAACGGCAAGCACAAGAGACAAGATGATCCAAATTCCGATAAAAATCTCTCTCGGAAGAAGCCCCAACTGAAGAACCATATCTGCATTGCTTAAGAATTTGAAGGCAAACCCTATCTCGACAAGACCTAAAACAACCTTCACAGTGTTAAGCCATCCACCCGCTGTAGGTAGAGAGTTGAGGTAACCAGGGAAAGCGCTGAAGAACATAAATGGCAGTGCGAGAGCGATAGAAAACCCGAGCATCACTGCAGTAGGGGCTGCGTATGATCCAGTGGCTGCTCCTGCAAGAGCACCTCCAATAAGCGGGCCTGTGCACGAAAAAGAAACGATAGCTAAGGTTGCCGCCATAAAGAAAATCCCTATTAAACCTCCTTTGTCAGATGCTGCATCAGCTTTGTTAGCCCAACTCTGAGGCAACGCAATTTCAAAGTATCCAAGGAAACTCAGGCCGAATATAACTAAGAGCAGGAATAATCCCACGTTGAAGTACGGATCAGTAGAAATCACGTTCATGATGTCAACTCCGAAAATAGCTGTCAGAGAAAGTCCTAAAGCGGTATAGATAAAGATGATGAAGAATCCATAGATGATGGCATTTTTGATACCGGCGGATTTGGTCTTACTTGTTTTTGTAAAGAAACTTACGGTCATAGGAATGAGTGGAAATACACAAGGCGTGAAAAGAGCTGCGAGTCCCAAACCGAATCCCATTAGAAAAATCAACAATAATCCTTCGTCTTCTTTTTCGTCTGAGCTGGAGTCTAAGTCGTCTTTGTCATCTCCAGCTTTATCGTGTGAGGGCAATTCTTTACATATATGTTTAGATGGAGGGCAAAGGTCAGGGAGTTCAGAAAATGGCTTGATGTCTGACCATGTCAATTTGTAATAAATGTCAGTAGGAGGCAGGCACATCGTTGCGTTACAAACCATGTAAAGTAGAGACCCACTTAATGTGTCAGGTGACGAGATATTAGAGAGCTTTAGAGTCGCTTTCCAATAGACTTCTTCCTCAAAGAACTTAAGGTCCATCAAGAAGTTAGGGTCGTACTCAATATGAGGTGTACATTCCTCTACCCCTTCAATAATTTCGCCTGCATCTGTATAAAAACTTGTCGCAATAGGACCATCATCTGTATCTAAGAATTGCGAATAAATATGCCAACAGGCATCAAGGGAAGCGTGATAGACTACTTCAACCTCGCCCTCAATCGCACCTTCATATAGATTTATTTCCCATGAAATGGGATCTTCCATTTGAGCTGACACATTATAAATACTGGCAGTTGCGAGGATGAAAACCGAAATAAAGGCGGTTAGAATACGTGTCATAGTAGGAATTTTCTTGTGTTCAAAGATAGTTGGTACGACGAGCATGTGAAATCGTTTAATATATTTTATGGAATAGCCATTAAACTTAGCCCGGAGACGGTTCAGATTTTCACTTCTAAAACGAATCGTTTTGTGGATTTAGTAATGGAGACATTCCGGGAAATTCTAGACCAAACTTCATCTTCTCCAGCGACAAAAACCCACAAGATATTGCCTTTTGCATCTTGTAGTACGCGCGTTGTGGCTCTTGAAAGATGAGGCACTTTCCATTGAGTTAGAAGGTCGCTAATATTTACACTACCTTCCATTCCGCTTGGATCAAGTTTATCTCCGTTTGCCCATGTACGCCATATCAGTGGGTGTTCAATAGAGTGGAAATCGAGCCATAGGATTTCAGGAGATTTTGGAGGAGATATCTCTAAGTCCACGATTTCACAAGTCCATGAAAGATTTTTAAATGTCCCATTTTCGGTATTGAGCGTACAGGCAGAGTATGATTCATTCTTTGCGTTTTCTGCTTCTAATTTCCTTAAAATGATGTATTCGCGCTCTCGAACCAATGAGTCGTCTTCAAAAACTACTTCAGCCCCTATGGATGCACGTTTGAGCAAGTATGCTTGTTCTCGTGATCCAAAAGGCCATTTCCTTTCGAGTAATAATTTATCCAAAACCCGATCTCCCCATGCAGATTCTCCTAATAATTTTAAGTTTATTCGGCAAATTTCGTTGACTGGTTCGTTTGATGAAGTATTTGATGAAAAGTCGTAATATTGAACGATATCTCTAGACGCATCGCTCATAGATATTTCTACTGCAGCAGCTTGAGACCGTAGTCTGTTGGTCCATTCTGCGAGGTGAGAAGTCGCGCCAGGTCTTATAGACTCTAATAAAGGTAGAACTTCATTTCGGATGCGATTTCTCAGATACTTATTGCTTTTGTTAGATAGATCCTCTCTAAAAGGAACTTTATCAAGCTTTACCCAATCTTCAATTTCTTCTTGGCTCCAACTGAGAAATGGTCTTACCGTATTTACGTTTCTTGGCGCCATAGCACCTAATGATGATGGGGAAACACCTCTGAGTAGGTTAATGAGCAATGTTTCTGTTTGGTCTTTTAAATGATGCGCAACTGCAATAAAACTCGCCCCCCGTTCCACTCTTAATTGCTCAAACCAAGCATACCTCAACCGCCTCGCCGCCTCTTGAATTCCATTCCCTTTTTGTTCCGCCTCCTTACCGGCAGGAAGATGTTTCACGTGACATACAACCCCATTTTCTTCACACCATGACATTACGCTTTCTGAATCTGCCTCACTGTCCGCGCCCCGTAACTTGAAATTTACGTGCGCTACCTCAAATCTCGCCCCAATCTTTAACATCGCATTCACTAGGCACATAGAATCCACACCTCCACTACACGCTACGATTACAAGCTCACCATCTGTAACCCCGCATCCAGATAGGTCATTTTGAAATCGTGTTTTATAGTGATGTTGTAGGTTCATATTGAATCTTCAAATTCGGTCGAATATACAAACGATGAGGAACTAATCATTTACAGTTTTAAAGATCGCATCGGCTTTTAGTTGGCATTCTTGGTATTCTTGTTCGGGATCGCTCAAGGAAGTGATAGCTCCTCCTACACTTGCCATCAAAACCTCTGAAATAGAGTTGTGGAAAAGGGAGCGGATAAGTACGTTAAGGTCGAAGTCGCCAGTAGGGGAGATGTAGCCTATGGATCCGGAATATGCGCCACGTCCTTCTAATTCAAGCTGGTCTATGTGTTTCATGGCTGAGATTTTCGGCGCACCTGTCATTGACCCCATTGGAAAGGTAGCACGAAGTATATCAGAAATTCCTTTTTCTGGGGAGATGCTACATTCGATAGTGGAAACCATTTGATGCACAGTCTCTAAAGAATAAATGCTGCAAAGATCGGTAACTTCGACAGACGCCTTTTCGGCGACACGACTTAAGTCGTTTCGAACTAGATCAACAATCATCACGTTTTCGGCACGTTCCTTTTCACTGTTCTGAAGGGCGTGAGCAAGGGCCTTATCTTCTTCTGGTGAGCCACCTCTACGGACTGTACCTTTTATGGGTTGAGAAATGAGTCGCCCTGCTTCTTTCTTTAAAAATCGCTCAGGACTTCCGCTCATAATTCGGTATGGCCCGCATTGTAAGTATGCACTGAAGGGGGCTTGTGTTAGGTTTTGTAGTCGACGAAAAAGGGGCCAGCTCGTATTTGAAGCGGTTTGGCCTTTGAGGGGCATACAAAGGTTGAGTTCGTACACGTCACCTTGTTGGATAAGTTGTTTTACCTTTTCGAAAGCACTGAGATATTGAGTTTTATCCCAAGACCAAACCATTTCTCCTTGAATCTCCTCAGGAACTTTACTCTCCTTTTTAATTGACTCAAGAGCTTCTATCATTCTAGGATCGTCGTCGTCACCACTTAAAATTTCTACAGACGAATCGGAAAATCTAATCGCGATTTCAGGTTCCCACCAAGCTACGACGGGATGGCCTAGAGGGCTTGGGTTGCGAGTTTCAAGATCCTCTATTTCGTTTTTTAGATCGTAACCAAGCCAACCGAAACTCCAAGAACTCGCCAATTTGCTAAAATCCTCGAATGCTTCGAGAATGCCGGTTTGGGGTTTTTCGAAAATAAGTTTACGTTTTGATCCAAGACCTAAATAGCTAAAGGCGTTTGGAGTTGGGTCAAAAAGAAGTACAACGTGAGATTCACTTTCAGAGAGAGAATTTAAATCAGGGACGTGCACTTTGGAATGATTTTTTAAATGTGAAGCGCCCTATCACCAGTAGCTGCCAGAGCTGCTTCCTTCAAAGCCTCGGTGAATGTAGGGTGGGCGTGACTCATTCGGGAGATATCCTCTGCGGAAGCACGGAATTCCATTGCGACGACAGCTTCCGCGATCATATCGGCGGCGCGAGGACCAATCATATGAATTCCTAGAATTTCATCCGTCTCTGCATGAGCTAGGACTTTAACTTGCCCGTCAGTATCCATACTCGCACGAGCACGTCCACTGGCTTTAAATGGGAAAGACCCCACCTTATAATTGACTTTATCGGCTTTTAATTGCTCCTCGGAGCGGCCTACAGATGCAACTTCAGGCCAAGTGTAAACAACCCCTGGGATTAGGTTGTAATCTATGTGTGGATTTTCGCCGTTCATAGTTTCTGCTACAAATACACCTTCCTCTTCGGCCTTGTGAGCTAGCATTGCGCCTTTAATAACGTCACCTATAGCATAGATGTGGGGTTGAGATGTGCGAAGATTGCCATCTACCGGAATCATTCCACGCTCGTCAGTATAGATTCCGACGGCTTCGAGGTTGAGACCATCAGTAAACGGTTTGCGCCCAACACTGACAAGGCAGTATTCCGCTTTAAAAGTTAGTTCTTCCCCTTTTTTATTATCAGCCTTTACTGTTACGCTCCTACCTGCTGCTTTCACCTCTTTTACTCCTGCTTTAAGATGAAACTTCATCCCTAGTTTTTTCAATGATCGAAGTAGCTCTTTTCCAAGAGCTCTATCCATATTAGGAATTAAAGCATCCATATATTCGATTACTGTAACTTCAGTTCCTAGACGAGCATATACAGATCCTAACTCTAACCCGATAACACCGCCTCCTATGACGATAAGGGATTTAGGGAGTTTGGCAAGAGAAAGAGCTTCAGTAGAAGTGATGACACGCTTTTTATCAATTTCGATAAATGGGAGGGAGCTAGGCTTAGAGCCAGTAGCAATGATCACATTTTTCGCGCCGAGATGGTATACATCGCCTTTAGAAGGTGTTACAGAAATGGAGTGAGAATCTACGAAGGCTCCGAGTCCGTGATGAACGTCGATGTTGTTCTTTTTCATTAGGAAGTCAATGCCTGCAGTAGTAGCACCAACAACTTCATTTTTACGACTTATCATTTGAGGGAAATCGAGAGATAAAGCACCCATTCTGATGCCATGAGCAGAGAATTGCTCTTTCGCACGGTGATAATGTTCTGAACTGTCGAGTAGAGCTTTCGAAGGAATACACCCTACGTTGAGGCAGGTTCCACCTAAGCTTGAGTACTTCTCAATAAGAGCAGTTTTATTACCAAGTTGTGCAGATCGGATAGCTGCTACGTAGCCTCCAGGACCACTTCCAATAACGATTGAGTCGTACGATTCCATAACAGTTGCAAAATTAGATGCAATTAGGCGACAAAGGTAGCCAACTCTTGCCCGCTCTGTTGTTTCTTTGTCGGGCATATGTGGTCAAAATTCGCTTCAATTATATTGCGCTACCGTTTTGCGGTGCTTATCGCTCTTGGTGGTATGACTGTTTTCATGGCGACTTACATCCCTAAACTTAGACTTGTTTATGAATTCGGGGGGTTGTTGCCAGAGGATGATTCGACATATATCGACCATATTAAGTTTCTAGAGCATTTTGGGGCAGATGGAAATTTACTCGTTCTTGGAATTGACGATACAAAGATTTATGATGCAGAAAGCTTCCAGGATTGGTATGATCTTGCTGAAGACATAAGTGATGTGAGAGTTGTAGTTGACGGAGTAGAGACTCAAATTATCGATTCAGTTTTCAGTGTTAATCAAGCTTTTACAGTTGAGAAGGATACTTCTGATGCGACTTTTAAAGTTGTTCCTTTAGCGCCAGATTTAACGAGAGGTGGTCCCGCTTTAAGCCAAGAAAGGGTAGATGAAATCTACTCTCAAGTGAGGAACTTGCCATTCTATGACGGATTGCTTTTCTCTAAAAAGTCTGATGCGACACTGATGATGGTCTTTATTGATCCAGTACTTTTCAATTCTGAAGACAGGGGTACTGTAGTTGAGGATATTACTGCCCTTGCTGATAAATGGAGCGAAAAAACAGGAATGAAAGTCTACATGAGTGGACTTCCCTTTGTTAGAATTGAAATGACCAGTGAAGTTAAAGGTGAGATAGGTTGGTTTATCGCTGCGGCGCTTTTAGTAACGTTCTTGCTCTTACTTATTTTCTTTAGAAACTTTATTACGGCGCTGGTTTGTTTGAGTGTGGTGTCAATAGGTGTTGTTTGGTCTACTGCATCGATAGCGGTGTTTAATTTCCCCATCACGCTTCTTATGTCTCTTATCCCTCCTTTAATCATCGTTATTGGAGTGCCTAATTGTATATATCTGGTGAATAAATATCACGCGGAATACAAGAAGCATGGGAATAAAGCTATGGCTTTACAAAGGATGATTATTAAAGTGGGAAATGCAACGCTACTTACAAACATCACTACCGCTTTGGGCTTTGCGACTTTTATGTTCACTGAGAGCAGTATATTGAAAGAATTCGGCACTATCGCGGCTCTTAATATTTCAGCAGTTTTTGTCATTTCCATAACTTTAATCCCAGCTCTTCTTACTCTTTTACCTCCTCCAGCTGAACGCCAAACTTCTCATCTAGATCGCAAATGGGTTTTCAAAATAGTACAGATTTTTACGCATCTTGTTCAAGATCGAAGACGCCTTGTGTATCTCTTAACTGTTACGGTTTTAGGACTTTCTATTGCTGGAATGGTACAGGTGAAGACGACCGGAAACGTTGTCGATGACCTTCCAGATAATGGCAGAGTTCAGACTGATTTGGCTTGGATAGAGGAGAATTTTAATGGTGTAATGCCCTTCGAAATGCTTATTGATTCTAGGGAAGAGGGAGAGGCATTGTCACTTGAAAACCTTAAGAAAATCGAACGTATGCAGAACTTACTTGCTGAATATCCTGAATTCAGTAAAAGTTTATCTGCTGTAGATGCGACTAAAATTGCTATGCAGGCTTTAAATAATGGAAAGAGATCGGGTTACCGCCTGCCGATTTCTAGCAGAGAGAAGATGACGCTACGCTCATACACTCGTAGAACGGAAAAGAAAGCTCAAGATAGCGAGAATGCGTCTAGTGTTTTGAGGAATTTCCTTGATTCTTCTCAAACGATAACACGTATTTCTGCTCAAATTGCCGATATCGGTACACTAGAAATGGATGCCTTAATTGCCGATTTGCGTCCTCGCATGGATTCCATATTCCCCAAATCTAAGTACGATGTTACGTTGACCGGTACTAGTATAGTATTACTTGAGGGGACTCACTATCTCATAAAAAATCTCGCAATCAGCATTACTCTTGCGATTATTCTTATAGCCCTTTTAATGGCGCTTCTATTCACCTCGGTCCGAATGGTGTTTATCGCCCTACTTCCTAACATTATGCCCCTGCTATTTACTGCCGGAGTGATGGGTTGGACGGGCATTCCTATAAAGCCATCTACCATTCTAGTATTCTCTATTGCCTTCGGGATTTCGGTTGATGATACCATCCACTTCCTTGCCAAATACAGGCAAGAACTAAAACGTTTAGACTGGAATATCAAGAGAGCGGTAATACTCGCAGTTGAAGAAACAGGAGTTAGCATGATGTACACTTCTATCGTTCTCTTTTGTGGGTTTATGATGTTCTCTATGTCTGAATTCGACGGTACTCGCTCGCTAGGAATTCTTGTAAGTGTAACTCTTTTCGTAGCGATGTTCGCTAACCTCATTCTCCTACCGTCCTTATTACTTAGTTTCGAGAAGTATGTTACCACGAAATCTTTCCAAGAGCCTATGATGGAGTTAATAGACGAGGAGAATGATATCGAACTTGAGGAATTAAAGGTACAATTAGGGCTCACACCAGGTAAAGGCGAGGAGTCACATGAAGATTTAGTAAAACGCCGTAAATTAGATTCATGAAAGGGATCATTTTAGCTGGAGGAAGCGGCACTCGACTTTGGCCACTTACGAAAGCAGTGAGTAAACAACTCATGCCTGTCTTTGATAAACCTATGATTTATTACCCTATTTCGACGCTTATGTTAGCCGGAATTAGAGAAATTCTAATCATTACGACGCCTGAAGATTCAGATGCTTTTAAAAAACTTTTGGGTGATGGCTGTCAGCTTGGATGCACTTTCGAGTATGCCGTACAGGAGGTTCCTAACGGTCTCGCTCAAGCATTTGTGATAGGCGAGGAATTTATAGGGGATAGCAATGTAGCTCTAGTTTTAGGAGACAATATCTTCCATGGAAATCATTTTGGACGCCAAATGCGCTCCAATATCTCCACAGAAGGCGCTCTCATATACGCTTACTATGTTCGGGATCCAGAGAGGTATGGAGTGGTAGATTTCGATGGAGAAGGCAATGCGATAAGCTTGGAGGAGAAACCCACGAACCCTAAGTCTAGTTTCGCTATTCCAGGCCTGTATTTCTACGATAACAATGTTGTTGATATTGCAAAAAAACTTAAGCCAAGCGCTCGTGGAGAGTATGAGATTACGGATATAAACAAGGCCTATTTAGAACGAGGTAAACTCAAGGTTAGTAAGCTAAATAGAAATATGGCCTGGTTAGATACCGGAACACACGAAAGTCTACACGCAGCCTCGCAATATGTCCAGGTAGTGGAACAAAGACAGGGTCTTAAAATCGGCTGCATCGAAGAAGTTGCATGGAGAATGAGCTATATAAACGATGCAGAATTGAGGGAACTGGCAGAACCACTTCGCAAAAGCGGATATGGAGGTTACTTGCTTGCTCAAATAGCTAAAAAATCTAGATAAAGAAGAAGGAATAGGATGTCAACATTAACCCTCTCTGAAAAATTTAGTACTGGTCTTAACGAGTTTCTATCCCAATTTCCATCTGACGGACTTTATGCACCGATTCACTATCTGTTAAACATTCACGGGAAGCGAATTAGACCACTTTTAGCTCTTTCTGTTTGTGAGGCTGAGGGCTCTTCTATTGATAAAGCATTGCCAGCAGCGATCGCAGTGGAGCTGTTTCACAACTTCACTCTTATGCACGACGATATTATGGATAAAGCTCCGCTTAGGCGAGGGCAATTGACGGCGCACAAAGTTTATGGTGAAGACTCGGCTATTTTGAGTGGTGACGCGATGTTTGCTCTGGCGAGCATTTCACTGGAAGACGTTAACGAAAGTGCTCTTCTCGAAATATTAAAGATCTACAATAGAACCTCTCGTGAAGTTTGCGAAGGCCAGCAATTGGATATGGAGTACGAGAAAATGAACGATGTAACAATAGATCATTATCTAGAGATGATTCGTCTAAAAACCTCAGTTTTATTGGCTTGTTCATGCGCGATGGGAGCTATTTCTGCAGGAGCTTCTAAGGAAAGGGTTGAGCTTTGGTATAAGTTTGGAGAACAAACAGGCCTTGCATTCCAAATCCAAGACGATCTTCTAGACACATTTGGCGATTCAGAAATCATGGGGAAAAAGGTTGGGGGAGATATACTTTCAGAAAAGAAAACTTTTATATGGCTTTATACAAAAGCACAGGGGATGATGCCTGAAAATCTCTCAAGTTGTGAAGAAAGTGCAGAGAAAGTATCACTTTTAAAGTCGGCCATGATCGCATCAGGGGCTGACATTGCGGCTCGTAAAAAAATGATGGTATATACAGAAAATGCGCGTACCGCACTATCTCAACTCGACCTCAGTTCTGCCCACCTTAAAACGTTCGAGAATTTACTTAGTTCTGTTACAGAGCGAACGTCATGAATCCATATATTTTCCAATTAACATTTAGTGAGATTAGCCTACCTTCAATTGTTTAAGCAGTTGTAACTTCGCACTGGCTTTTATAACTAATTCATTAGCGTGGATCCATTATCGTTTTTAAACAACGTTGACCCTAAGCAATTGGACGTATTATACGCCCAATATCTCAACAACTCAGATTCTGTTGACCGCTCTTGGCGACTTTTTTTTGCTGGTTTCGATTTAGCCAATTCTCACTTCAGTGATGATGCAGCTTCTCCTCAAACTCTTAAGGAATTCAAGGTTCTCGACCTAATCCACGGATATAGAACCCGTGGACACCTGTTTACTTTAACTAATCCTGTTCGCACCCGCCGCAGTTATTTCCCTGATCTATCTCTGGAGAATTATGGATTAGACAAATCCGATCTAGATATCGTTTTCCAGGCTGGAAATGAAATAGGTTTGGGACCAATTTCGCTTAAAGAAATCGTTGCACATCTAGAAGAAACATACTGTAAAAGTATTAGCACGGAGTATATGTATATCCGCGAGCCGAAGCGGGTGCAGTGGATACGCAAGAACATTGAACTTGATAAACGCAAGAAATTTGATGCAACCGAACGCTTACAGATCCTAAAAAAGATCAGCCAAGCAACTCTGTTTGAGGAATTTCTTCAGAAGAAGTTTATTGGCCAAAAGCGTTTCTCTCTCGAAGGCGGGGAATCCCTTATCCCAGCCTTAGACACTCTTATCGAGCACGGAACCAACAACGGGGTTAAAGAGGTTGTAATAGGGATGGCTCATAGAGGGCGGTTAAGTACTCTTGCTCACATATTAGGGAAATCGTATCAAGATATTTTTAGTGAATTTCAGGGCAAAGATTTTGAGGGCGACGACGACCTAGAGGGAGATGTGAAATATCACTTAGGTCATTCATATACTCGGAAAACTGATTCAGATAAGGAAGTGACTATAACTCTTGCTCCTAATCCATCACACCTCGAAGCGGTAGATCCCGTGGTATTGGGTATTTCTCGTGCGAGAATCGACGAAAGAGGTGGCGAAGACAACGAAGTACTTCCCATTTTAGTTCATGGAGACGCTGCTATTTCAGGTCAGGGAGTTATTTATGAAGTAGTTCAAATGGCAGGGCTCGAAGGTTACAAAACAGGCGGGACGATTCACATCATTGTAAACAACCAAATCGGTTTTACCACGAACTACTTAGACGCACGAACATCTACGTATTGCACTGATATAGGGAAAGTCACTCAAAGTTTAATTTTCCATGTAAATGCGGATGATCCAGAGGCGGTTGTGCAAGTAATGAGAATTGCGCTTAAGTATAGACAGACCTTCCATAGAGACGTTTTTGTTGATTTACTAGGCTATAGAAAGTATGGACACAACGAAGGAGATGAGCCTAAATTTACTCAACCGAAACTCTATAAAGCTATCGCCGAACACAGTTCTCCCTACGAGATTTACCTTACGCAGCTAATAGCAGATGGCAATTTGACTGGTGAGGAAGGAACAACATTGAGGTTGGCTCAAATAGAACAAATGGAAGAGGGTCTCACCAAAGCGAAACAAAAGGACACAAATTCAGTTAAGAATTTTTTATCTGACATTTGGAAAGATTATCGCACAGCTACTCCGGAAGAACTCACAACTTCTCCTGACACGAAGTATCCTGCTAAGAAGATTAGGGAGATTGGGGTTTCAATAAGTACACATCCAGAAGGCAAGACGTTTTTCCGTAAAGTAGCAAAGCTCCTCAAGGATAGACGAAAAATGCTCGATTCAGATAAACTGGATTGGGGTATGGCAGAAATTTTAGCTTATGGAACCCTACTAGTAGAAGGCCATCCAGTGAGAATTAGCGGCCAAGATGTAGAGAGAGGAACCTTTTCACATCGGCACGCCGTTCTTAAGACAGATGACAATGAGGAGGAAATTATCCCTCTAAATAATCTAAAGAAAGGTCAGGCTGAACTTAGTATCTACAACTCGTTGCTTTCTGAATATGCCGTTGCAGGTTTTGATTTCGGTTACGCGTTTGCTCGTCCTAATGGGCTTACGATTTGGGAAGCTCAATTTGGAGATTTTAACAATGGAGCACAAATTATTTGGGATCAGTTCTTGAGTGCGACGGAGGATAAGTGGCGTACTATGAATGGCCTTACTCTACTTTTACCGCACGGTTACGAGGGTATGGGTTCAGAACACAGTTCAGGCCGTCTTGAAAGATTCCTCACACTTGGATCTGGCGAAAATATTATTGTCACTAACTGTACTACTCCTGCCCAAATGTTTCACCTCTTACGTCGACAGGTTTTACGTCCTTTCCGAAAGCCGCTAGTGGCATTTACCCCGAAGAAATTACTCCGCTACCCGAAAGCTATTTCGACAGTGAGCGATCTCGCTAAAGGTAAGTTCAACGAAGTAATTGACGACCCTCGCATGAGCAAAGCTCTAGCGGCTAAGAAAGTCGATGCTATCATGCTGTGCTCAGGTAAAATTTATTATGATGTACTGGAGAAATTTGAGATGCTGGATTCTAAAATCACTGAAAACATCGCTTTAGTGCGCATAGAACAACTTCACCCATTCCCAAAAAGTGTGATCGATAAGATTGTAAAGAGATATGAAAAGAAAGCAAAAGTTGTTTGGCTTCAAGAAGAACCTAGAAATATGGGCGCTTGGCCGTTTATATCTATACATTATAAAGGAGATATAGAAAAGGCCATTGCTCGACCTGCTAGCGGAACGACTGCTTCGGGATCACCTCTTATCTACTCACGTAGGCACGACGCCATAGTAGATGCCGTTCTTGAATACGCTCACTAATAATATTGAATCATGCCAATACTTGAAATGAAAGTCCCTAGTCCAGGAGAGAGTATATCTGAAGTAGAAATTTCTGCTTGGCTCGTAAGTGATGGAGATTACGTCGAAAAGGACCAAGCAATTGCTGAAGTAGATTCAGATAAGGCTACGCTAGAGTTGCCGGCTGAAATGGCTGGAATTATTTCTCTTAAAGTAGAAGAAGGAGATGTTGTCCCTGTTGGAGACGTTTGCTGCCTAATAGATACTGACGCAGAAAGACCAGCTGGGTCAACTTCTTCAGTTGTAGCAACTCCAGTTCCAGTCGTGACTCCTGCCCCAATTCCAGAACCTGTAGTTAAATCTAAAGCCCAAACTTCTACTGGAAGCTTTGCTGAAGGTCACACGTCTCCAGCAGCACGTAAAATGATGGCAGATAAGGGAATTTCAACTGGATCCCTTTCAGGATCAGGAAGAGATGGGCGAATTCTTAAACAGGATGTATTATCAGCCCTAGCCGCTGGGTTTGATCCAAATTCAGCTTTAGCAAAAGCTGGATGGACGGGTTCTCGCGAAACACGTACAGAACGCATGTCTATGCTGCGTAGAAAAGTAGCTGAAAGGCTTGTAGGGGTGAAGAACGACACAGCTATGCTTACTACTTTTAACGAGGTGGATATGAAGCCCATAATGGATCTTAGAAAGAAGTACAAGAATAAGTTTAATGAAGAAAAAGGAGTGGGGTTAGGTTTCATGGGTTTCTTTACAAAGGCAGTTACCATAGCTCTGGCTAAATTCCCAGGTGTTAATGCGATGATAGACGGAAAGGACGCGATTTTCCATGAATACGCAGATATATGTATTGCAGTGAGCTCTCCCAAAGGACTCATGGTTCCAGTGGTTCGCAATGCAGAAGTAATGTCTCTAGCAGAAATAGAAGGTGAGATCAAACGACTTGCTCTCCGCGCCAGAGATGGACAGCTTACTGTAGATGAGATGCAAGGTGGAACATTTACCATCACGAATGGTGGGGTTTTCGGTTCAATGCTTTCGACCCCTATTATCAACCCACCCCAAAGCGCAATCCTCGGAATGCACAATATTGTTGAGCGACCGGTCGCTGTCGATGGTAAAGTTGAAATTCGTCCTATAATGTATGTAGCTCTCAGCTATGACCACAGAATAGTCGACGGAAAGGAAAGTGTAAGTTTTCTATACTTGGTTAAGGAACTCCTCGAAAAGCCTGAGCTTATGCTCTTCGGTGGCAAAGAGCCAAATGAAGTTCTTTTAGGGCTTTAAATTTTAACGATTAATCTCTTGCCAAAGAGGAATTAATCTCCTTATGCCATTTTTATGTTATTTTGTAGTTTTTATGCAATTTATTGCAATTTATTGCAATTTATTGCAATTTTTTAGGCTTTTTAGGCCAATTTTAACACTTTTAGTTGATTTTTCTATTTTATTGTTTCTTCCTCATGAAACATAAAATACAAGCGATTAATCAATTATCTCAGAACACTTAATCTTTCCCCGTCTAGTCTAATTAAAACTGTGATGAGAAAAGTAAAGCCTATAAGTGAGGAGCCTCCATAGCTGAAAAACGGAAGTGGTATTCCTATTACAGGAGCTAATCCAAGAACCATCCCAACATTTACTAAAAGGTGCATAAATAGAATACTAGCTACTCCATACGCGTATATGCGAGTAAATTTGGACCGCTGTCGCTCTGCAATGATCAAGACTCTAAGTATTAAAAAAGTAAATAAGAAAATCACAAAGGCACTTCCTAAAAACCCCCATTCTTCCCCAATGGTACAGAAGATGAAGTCTGTTTCTTGCTCCGGGACGAAACTATAAGCAGTCATAGGTCCATGCATCCAACCCTTACCCATCAGCCCTCCACTCCCTATAGCTGCTTTAGCATGACGTATATTATAATCCGCATCGGGATTGTTCACATCTATTCCGAAAAGAACATGAATGCGCTCTTTCTGGTGTGGCTTAAGCACTTTTTCCATTCCTGTATGCAGACCGACAGATATAATAAGTCCAGCAAATAAACTGATGATACTCAAAATAGCGACCTTTTTCCTTCTTCGAGGCATTGATAGTTCCTTGAATAAGTAAATGACTAACGCCCCTCCGATTAACCATATAATCCAAAACAGACCTATTCCAGAACCAACACCGAAATAAGGATAGTGGAATGAGGTGACACCAATAAGAATCGTTGCAATAGAGAGTAACAGAACTGTAAATCCTATAATTAAGACATTTCCACTCAAACCTTCTCGATAAAGAACGAAGATAAACCCAGCAAAAACGAGTACAGTTCCAGCATCTGGTTGTAGCAGAATAAGTCCAGCTGGTAGACCAATTAGTAATAATGAAACGAGGCGGACTTTTATACTTAGCCATTTAGTAGCGTCTCTAGAAAGATACCAAGCGAGTATTAAAGCAGTTGTCGGTTTAGCAAATTCACTGGGTTGCAAACTAAATCCTCCCAAGTCGAACCAAGACCGAGCCCCCCCAATTTTCTTTCCTATAACTAATACTGCGATGAGTAATAAAAGGGTGAGTATATATTGGATGACAGATGTTCGAATAAAGAACTCACTCTCAATATTGATTATAAAAAACCCCAACACGAAACATATTGTCATCCACATAAGCTGCTTCCCGCCTTTCCCGCTCCAATCTAACCAATCTAGAAGTTCAATGTTGGAAGTTGCACTTAGGATATTTATCCACCCAAAGAACATAAGCACTAGCACAAGAGAAATGGTGATCCAATCAATGTTGCGTCTTATAGATGATTCACGTCGCCTCATGGTTGGAATTCTATTATTCTATTTTCTCTGGCCGTATATTTAACAGAACCGGTTAAATATTTTTCAATAAGCAACCCTGCAATCGGAGCGGCCCAAGCCCCCCCTGCTCCAGCATGCTCAACATATACACTCAATGCAATTTGAGGGTTTTCCCTCGGAGCAAAAGCCATAAACACACTGTGATCCTCAAGCTCACCATTCTGTACGGTTCCCGTTTTTCCACAAATTGTAATGCCCTCCACTTTGGCCCTTGAAGCTGTTCCGTGTACATCTTCTATCACATTTTGCATAGCGTCAATAACGGATTCAAAGTATTTCACATCAACACTCATCTCATGCAGTGAATCTAACCCCAAAGGCTTCCCCCGCCCTCCAATATCTCTTATGGGATGAGGTTCTATAAAGTACCCGCGATTGGCAATAATAGCTGCAAGATTAGCTATTTGCAAAGGCGTTGTAAGCAGCTCCCCCTCTCCAATAGCTATTGAAAATATAGTCCGAAACCCCCAATGATTTTTCCCATAAATATTATCATAATAAGGGGAATTAGGGATTGCCCCTGCTCTTGTGCCAGGGATATGCCCTCCAAGTTTAGTTCCAAACCCAAACTCTTTTATCCTCTTATTCCATACTTCTAATCCCATTGATACATCAACTAATGGATTTTCATCTCGGCCTCTTTGCACCACCCGTCTCATTACTTCATGGAAATAAGGATTACAAGAGTGAGTAATTGCCTGAGTGAAATCATCAGCTGAGTGTGGACCGTGACATCCGATTATCGATCGATCACAATTTATAATGGTTTTTGTAGATATTACTCCTTCATCTAAAGCCACTAAACCTTGAACCATTTTGAAAATTGAACCAGGACGGTAAGTCCCTCTTAAAGCTCTATTGTACAAAGGTTTCCAGTTGTGTTTTCTGAGGCTATCATATACTAGCCCGCGTCTTTTTCCTGTTAAACTATTTGCATCGTAAAATGGAGAAGATACAAGGGCAAGAACTTCTCCGGTCTCGGGTTCTATCGCTACAACGCTGCCCCTTTTGCCATTTAATAATTTTTCTGCATACTCTTGTAATGCAACATCAATAGTTAATGTTATGTCTTTGCCTGGGTTAGGCATAGTGTCCAGTTCGTTTAATGTGTTGCGAACATTATTCCTAACATCGACGATATGAAATCTTGCTCCAGGTTCGCCTCTCAAGTGCCTTTCATACTTCGCTTCTAAGCCGGATTTACCCTTGTAATCGCCAAGGTGATACAATGTATTGTTTTGTAGATCATCTCTGTCAACTTCCCGATATTCTCCAATCAAATGGCCGGCAACACCAGCAAGGTTAGACCTAATAGACTGAGTCTTATACTTAATTTCAGGGTACTCCATAAGCTGCTTCGATATTCGCGCAAACTCTATTGCTGATAGCTGCTTTTCAATAACAGAAGGAACATAACGAGAATATGCAGCTGCTTTATCAAGCCTTTTTACGAGTTCAGTAAGTTCTAATTCTAACAAGTTAGCAAGTTTGAAAGTGTCAAGATTCTTAGATTTTCTTGGAGTAAAAAGTATATCATAACTCGCGATATTTGCTACTAAGAGTTTTCCATTCCTATCCAAGAACTGCCCTCTCATCGGGTCAAGAGTCTCACGTTCTTCAGTTAAACGCGCAGCATAGTTAGACCAGTCTGAATTAACAAGTTGAATGTGAGCTAATCGAGAAATAAAAATCGTGGAAATGACAATAACAAGACCTCCGAAAACCAAACTTCTATTTTTCAGATGATGATTAGACATTACCAGTGGTAGGTGCTAGTTTTATTAGAATTAATCTTAGGTTTAGGCTCAAACAACCCTTGAACTATCGAAAATAGAAGAACACTCAGTATCGTTGAAGCAATTCCCTTTCCTATTGCGCTTGGCAGTAAAGACAATTTCCACCCTTCGATAGCAAATAAGCTGAACATATAAGTGAAGGTTATAAGAGCACTTAGGACTAAAAATCTTCCCCAGCCATCGTTAAGAGCGCTAATTGAGTGCTCTCGTGTAAACCCCTCTCTGGGAGCAATAAAAGTAGTGAACCAAGGCGTCATAAAGCAGGTGAAAACACCAGCAGCCATATGAAGCCCTCCAGTTAGCAACACCACATCCATGATGGCGCCTACAACTGCCCCTATAAGGATATAGCTTGTTTTAGAAAGCTCGAAAGGCAGCGTAATTAATCCATAAATATGGAAACAAATCACAACCCATCCGCCAGCAAAAATGGCATATCTAAAAATCAACACTTGAAGCAAACAAGTGAGCATCAAAATCGCTATTGATCGAATCAAGGAATTCATGGTGATGACTTGGAGAGTAATGAATCTACTTCAAAAGCGCCCTCTTTACTCAAAAATTCTACATAGTGAATTCTCTTATAGTCCGCTGAGAGTTTTATTGTCACAGATTGAAACTCATCTGCTTCTGTCACAATTAACTCTTCAACTTTACCTACCAGTATTCCGCTTGGAAAAGTGCCTTGAAATCCAGAGGTGATAACGGAGTCACCAGGGAGAATGTGTTCTGAAAGAGGAATATCTGTTAGAGTAGCATACTCGACACTCTCTCCAGACCAGTTTAAAATACCAACAGCGCCATCATAACCAAGTCTAACGCTCCAATTGGTAGAAAGGTGAATAATAGGAAGAACCAAAGAGTGATTTACAGAGACCTCTGTGATAAGACCTGCCATAACACCATTTTCTAACATGCCCATTCCAGGTTGTAAACCAGATAATGAACCTTTATTAGCGACTAAGACGTTGTTTTTAAAAGATGTCGGATATCGGATAATCTCTGCAGGGATACTTTCCCAGGAATTCCTGGAATGAAGTAACCTGCTAGACATAGATAGACTCCTATAACTCATATTTTCTGTCCTTAATCGAGCGTTTTCAATTAATAAACTTGAGTTGTTTTTTTTAAAGTCCTTATAATCGATTATTCTTCCCACGACATCAGTCCAGTTTGTAGACATTTCCATCCCGATTTTCGCTAAAGTTCCTCGAGGATGAGAATGAGTAGAAGTAACCCAACTTAAAGCGATCATTTCAAGTAGCACAAATAACACCAAACGGTGATTTCGAATAATAAGCTGTATTAACGTGCGCACTTGAGAATCATTGCTTTCCTTTCTATTGAGTTACGATCGCATAAGGAATGGAAACCTGTCTATGTTTTTCAGAGCGATTGCAGTTCCTTTTGCAACAGCGTGAAGTGGGTCTTCTGATATGTGGACAGGTAGTTTAGTTCTCAGAGAAATTCGTTGATCTAATCCTCGTAGTAAAGCACCTCCACCAGCCAAGTAAATCCCAGTTTTGAAGATGTCGGCAGAGAGCTCAGGCGGCGTTTGGTTTAAAGATGCGTGAATAGCTTCTTCGATTTTACTAATACTCTTATCTATTGCACTTGCAATTTCAGCATATGTTACAACGACCTCTTTAGGATGACCACTCAATAAATCGCGACCAAGAACGGGATAGTCATCAGGGCCATCTTCTAAAATAGCTATTGCAGAACCCACTTGAATTTTAACCTGCTCAGCTGTTCTTTCCCCGATTAGGATGTTATGCTTACTACGCATATAATCTTGAATGTCACGAGTGAATTCATCACCAGCGATTCTAATATTAGTATCTGTGACAATTCCGCCAAGAGCGATAACGGCGATTTCAGAAGTTCCACCACCTATATCTACAATCATATTGCCCATAGGTTCTTCAACATCAATTCCAATTCCGATAGCAGCAGCCATCGGCTCGTGAATGAGGTACACCTCTTTTCCTCCAGCGTGCTCAGCTGAATCCTTGACGGCACGCTTTTCAACATCAGTAATACCAGAAGGAATGCAGATAACCATTCTATGAGAAGGCGTAAACCAAGATTTACTATTCTTGTTGATCATTTGGATCATTCCCTTGATCATCTGCTCTGCTGATTCAAAATCGGCGATAACTCCATCTCTTAATGGACGAATTGTTTCGATATTTTTGTGAGTTTTACCGTGCATTTGTTGGGCACGACGACCGATAGCTACAACGCGACCAGATTTTCTGTCTTTAGCAACAATAGAAGGTTGGTCTACGACGACCTTGTCTTGATAGTAGATAATAGTGTTAGCAGTCCCCAAATCAATGGCGATATCCTGTACGAAATAGTTAAACAAGCCCATATCCAAATCTACAATTTCACCCCTGCAATTCCACTTATTAGCACGCCTAAATTCTACTTAGTGAATAAGTTTTGTTTTAGGTTAATAAGGTTGAGTTTGGATGTTAATTAGGTGTTGAAAACAGTAAGCTTTCAAGTAGTTGTGCTTTTAGTGACGGAAATGCCTAACACCCGTTGTGTACATCGCAAGCCCCAACTCATTGCAAGCATCAATACTTTTGTGATCATTAATGGATCCACCCGGCTGAATTACGTGCTTGATCCCCGCCTTAGCCGCAAGCGTTACGCAGTCGGCGAATGGAAAGAATGCATCTGAAGCCATCGAAGAACCTTCAAGGGATAGACCTAAGCCAGATGCTTTTTCAACGGCTTGCTTTAGGGCGTCAACACGTGAGGTTTGGCCTGTCCCTGAAGCGAGAAGCTGTCCATCTCTAGCAAAAACGATTGTGTTTGATTTAGTATGCTTTGCTAGTTTCATTGCGAAGATCATGTCAGCCATAGCACTTTTATCAGAAGTGGCTTTAGTTACGCAAGTTAGGTCTGCAACAGTTTCAATAGTATTGTCACGTTCCTGAACCAGGAAGCCATTTAAGGCAGTTCTAACAGTTGAATTAGGAAGTGATACGTTTTGTTGTTCTAAAAGAATGCGGTTTTTCTTGCCTTTCAGAATTTCGAAAGCATCAACGTCGAAATCAGGAGCGATTACTACCTCGTAGAAGAGGGTGTGGATCTTTTCTGCAGTAGCTATATCGATGGTGCGATTGGCAATTAGGACACCGCCAAACGCACTTACTGGATCTCCTTCTAAAGCTCGTTCGTATGCTTCGGCAAGATTGTCACGAGTTGCAATACCACAAGCATTGTTGTGCTTCATGATTGCAAACGTAGGATTGTCGTTTTTAAACTCTTCCATTAAGCTCACAGCGGCATCAACGTCGAGAAGATTGTTATAAGAAAGTTCCTTGCCGTGAAGTTGCTTTAAAATTTCTTCGAGTCCACCAAAGAAGCGTCCTGCTTGGTGTGGATTCTCACCATACCTCAAGGTTTTGACTTCTTGTACACTGAGATTTAAGGTGTCGATAAGCTGAGGATTCACAGTTGTGCTTAGCATGTATTGCTCAATCATTGTGTCGTAATGTGAGCTTGTGCGAAAGGCACGAGCAGCTAAAGAGCGGCGCTCCTCTAAAGAGGTTTCACCATCGTTAGTACGCAGCATTTTAAGTAACGTATTGTAGTCATCCATGCTCGGTACGATGACCACGTCTTTGTGATTTTTTGCGGCTCCTCTAATAAGGGCGATTCCTCCGATGTCAATCTTTTCTATGATAGCTTCGGCTTCTGCACCGCTTGCAACAGTTTCTTCGAACGGGTATAAGTCTACAATGACAAGATCGATATACGGAATATCGTATTCAGCCATCTGTGCCTGGTCTTCTTCAAGATTTCTGCGTGCGAGAATTCCACCAAAAACTTTAGGATGCAGTGTCTTTACACGGCCACCTAAAATTGAAGGATAGTCAGTAAGAGTTTCAACAGGAACAACATCTACCCCTTGTTTTTCTATGTGCTTTTGGGTTCCACCAGTTGAGTAAATAGTAACACCTAAACGCTTTAATTCTTCAACAATGGGAGTGAGTCCATCTTTGTTAAAAACAGAGATTAATGCTGAACTTATTTTTCTAGACAGTGACATGGAAATTTTTCTCTTATTTAAGACCGTGAAGTTAGCTCAAGGTGTAGCTTTGGTGTCATGATGTGGTTGCGTTTATTTAAGGAAAGTTTAAACTTCGCTTGGAGTGCAATTGTGATGAATAAACTTCGCACTTTCTTATCACTTTTAGGAGTTATGGTAGGCATTTTTGTGATTAGCGCCATATTTGCAGTTGTCGATTCAATGGAAGATGATCTCATGGAATCATTCAGCATGCTAGACGATGATGTTCTATTTGTTAGTAAGTGGCCTTGGAGCATGGGTGGCGATTATCCATGGTGGAAATACATTCAAAGACGTGAGCCAACATTAAAGGATTCCAACGAATTGGCCTCACGTCTTACACAAGCTTCAGAGGTATCGTTTCAGATGAAGGCGATGTTCGATTTAGAATCGGGCGATAACTCATTCCCAAATGTCGCAGTTGCCGCGGTTTCGCACACTTATCCCAATGTTGTAAGCATAGATATTGCTAATGGCAGGTTTTTCAATGACTCAGAAAGTGCATCTGGGAGAGGGATGGCGATCATTGGTTATGATGTGGCGATGAATCTATTCGGGACAGAAGATGCTTTAGGCAAGAAGTTTAAGATTGCAGGCCAAAAGTTAGAAGTCATCGGCACATTTACTCAGCAAGGCGCCTCTATCGTTTCAAACGGTTTTGATGAATTCGTAGTGGTTCCCGCCACATTTGCCCCGAGAATTTTTGACACTAGGAATAACGATGGCAATACCATTATGGTGAAGGTCAAGGACGGAGTTGATTTGGCCATTTTAAAAGACGAAATAATACAGCAATTTAGGAGTGTTAGAAGGGTGCGACCTTCTGATGTTGACGACTTTTCAATTAACCAAATAGAAATGCTTACAGGGATTATATCTTCAATATTTTCTCAAGTTGAGATGGGGGGGTGGTTTATTGCAATCTTCGCGATTCTAGTTGGGTGCTTCAGTATTGCAAACATTATGTTTGTCTCTGTGCGAGAAAGGACAAGAATAATAGGTGTTCAAAAAGCGCTTGGAGCGAAGTCTTCGTTTATTTTAATTCAATTCCTTTTCGAGTCAATTGTACTGTGCATTTTTGGAGCAGCATTAGCATTATTAGCAATAGAAATCCTCATGTTTATTGTGAACATGTCAGATTTAGGAATCAACTTATCTATTTCAGTGGAACGTGTTGCAATGGCAATGACTATAGCGATTGTGTCAGGATTACTCGCGGGAATTGCTCCAGCATTGGCTGCAGCTAGGATGCCACCGGTTGAAGCCATGAGGTCTAACTAATCGGAGAGCATTTAATAAGAAAACGAAACACCTGCCCGTAAATAACCACGAGGTGCTTCCCAATCTCCGGTTGTATATGTAACTACCCCGTTATCCTCAATCGTAACATCAGCAATGTTTTCTAAATTACCATAGGAGACTTTAGCATATCTGAGATCTAGAAAAAAGTGAGGTACAACTTTTACCCTTACTCCAGCAGAATATCCGTACGACCATGTTCTTGCGAAATAAATATTTTCCCTTGACCTTTCGTTTTCTTGGAGTAAATCAGTGAATTTGGAAGTTAATAATGATCCCTGAGCTCCCACAATCAAGTCTATATATGGTTGTACGATTTTAAATTTTAATGGGGAAAAACGAAGCGTTATATGACCATGAACGATTTGGTCTCTAACCTTTAGAACCCCAAGGGTGTCTAGCAAAGTCACGTTTTGTTCTAACGTTGAAATAGGTTGCAAGCCAACACTTATTCCTTTTGATAATATCCGGCTCATCTTCTGCTTCGTGTAATTGATTTCGAATCCTTTATGGGGATCGTCCATAAAAGAAGCCCAACCAATTTCGTTGCTGAATGTAGCTATAGTGAAGACTCTGGTAACTCGTTTTAATTCGACACTGTTATCCTTATCTTTCAAAAAGGGATGAATAACTGAGGGGTTTTTATAGAGCGAATCAGTTATAATATCAGCCTTGCAAGTCAAAGCTAGCAAACAGAAATTGATAAAGAGAAGCTTTTTCATAGATGAATTAAAGCGAAGGTAGTGTTTGTTGTAGTTTAGTAACGTGAAAAAAGTTTTGTTATTAGGGGCCGGTGGACAATTGGGGAGTTTCCTATTACGTAGATATGCTACGGACAATGAACTTTCTTGGGTGGGGTATTCTAGAGAACAACTGGATATCAAAAACCGCTCTCAATTAGAAGATATACTAGACAAAGAAAAACCTTTTGCTGTAGTAAATACTGCAGCTTATACGAACGTAGATAGAGCGGAAACGGAAAAGCAATTGGCATGGGAAGTAAACGCTGAAGCCCCCTCGTTGATAGCAAAAGCTTGTAACAAAAGAAGTGTAGCACTGATTCACATTAGCACTGATTATGTTTTTAATGGAGAGAATGGAGGAACTAAAGAGAGGCCTTATAGGGCGAATGATAAAGTGAATCCTATCGGAGTCTATGGTAAATCTAAAGAAGCTGGGGAGCGTGCAGTTGAGGAGGCGATGTCTGAAAATGGTCGATATCATATTTTGAGGACGAGCTGGCTTTATGACAACAAGGGGTCTAATTTTTTTACCACAATGACTCGGTTAGGCACTGAAAGAAACAGGTTAAGAGTTGTTTGCGACCAAATAGGTACCCCAACCTATGTAGGGTCTTTGTCTGAGGCAATTAGATCATTACTCATCAACGGTGAAAAAGTTCCAAATGGAATTTTACATTTTAGTGATGATGGTGTTACTAGTTGGGCTTCTTTTGCCCGTGAGATATTTGTACAACTTAAAATGGATGTCGATGTCGAGGGCATTACCACAGCGGAATACCCAACCAAAGCAATGCGCCCAGCTAATTCTCATCTCGACGGAGCACCACTTAGGGAGTTGTTGAATTTGACTAAAAGAACTTGGAAAAAAGCATTAGAAATGTGTATCAATAGTGAATATTTAAGTGTTAAAGAAAGGGCGCAGGTTTGGACCAAAGAGCCATACGATTTAAAAACCAGAGAAGTTGTTAAGGAATGGTTGAGAAATGATAAGGAGGATATGCTTATGGAGGCATTTCACACGGATATTGAATTTGGAACTGGGGGAATGAGGGGTATTTATGGGCCTGGTACCAATAGGATTAATGAAGCAATAATTGCCAGTGCGACTCAGGGGTTAGTGAATTACATCAAGGGCGCGAAAGGTGAGAGCGGTGACCAACTGAAAGTTGCGATTGCATACGATTGCCGCAATCAAAGCACAGAATTTGCTGAAGTTACAGCACGGGTTTTAGCTGGGAATGGGATTCAAGCATTGCTGTACCCCGCCCTCAGACCTACTCCTCAACTTTCTTATACAGTTCGCGCTTTAGGTTGTGTTGCTGGGATAGTCATAACGGCATCTCACAATCCACCAGAGTACAATGGGTATAAGGTCTATTGGGATGATGGAGGCCAAATAGTGGCTCCCCACGATTCTGGGATTATCTCAGAAGTACGAAAAGTAAAATCTCTTTCAGAGGTTCATATTTTTTCTGGTCCGATAGATTCAGAAGATTTAATTACAATTCTCGGACCTGAATTGGACGAGGGTTATATGAATGCTGTTCTGGAATTAAGGAGTTCTAAATCGCTTGAAGACAATGGATCTGACTTGTGCTTGGTTTTTACGGGTCTTCATGGAACAGGATCAGTAAGTGTTCCTCCGGCATTAAAGGCGTTTGGTTTTTCTAACGTACATGAAGTCATGTCTCAAAAAGAGCCAGACGGGAATTTCCCTACAGTTTCCAGCCCCAATCCTGAAGAGGGACAAGCCTTGGCTGAGGCGCTTCTTTTGGGTGAGCAGGTAAGTGCTTCGCTCGTGATGGGTACTGACCCAGATGCAGATAGAGTTGGTATAGCTGTGCCAAATGGGAAAGGTGGATTTCAACTTCTGAACGGAAATGAAACAGGCGCACTTCTTTTTGATTATGTTCTAAGATGCGGTAGAGACAACGGCACTCCATTTGGCTCATCGGAGTTTGTTGCTTCAACGATCGTTACTTCTCCACTTTTAGGAGAGATTGGAAAAGGCTTTGGTTTGGGAGTTAGGACAACTCTCACCGGATTTAAACACATAGCAGCTGCAATAGCTCAAGAGAAGGGTAGCAGGGAATTCGTTATAGGCGCTGAAGAAAGCTATGGTTATCTCATAAAAAATACTGCAAAAGACAAAGATGCTGTATCAGCGTGTTGTGTCCTGTCGGAGCTTGCTCATACTCTAAAAGAACAAGGCACGACGATGCTTGAAAGATTGGAGGAGATTCACAGAAAGTTTGGGCTATACCAAGAAGGTCTTATTTCAATCGTGAAAACCGGAAGGAATGGATCTAAAGAGATTGCAGATATAATCACATCTTTTAGAACGAGTCCGCCCGAAAGCTTGGCTGGAGATAAAGTTGTTGAGTTTTATGATTTTGCAAGCCCTGACGGGACGAAATACAACCTTCCTAAATCGAATGTACTACAGTTTGTAACTGAAAACGGTTCTATTGTAACGGTAAGGCCCTCAGGTACTGAGCCAAAGATTAAATTTTACGTTAGTGTGAAAGGAAACCTAAAGGCTGGAGATGATTACTTAAAGGCCCAATCCGAATTGAAAACTAGGGTGAAAGATCTATTTAAAGCCTTTGGAGCAGTGTAGTTTCCTTAATATGAGTTGGTTTTTTTAGGGTTCTTTACATCCTCTATTTTGTCTTTTCAATATTTTCCTTGACTTTTTCTTCGAGTCTTTCAAGGTCGGTCGTCTCATAAAAGTCCTCCCAGTAGGGTAAAATAAGGGGTGCGATAGACTCCACAACGGGGTAAACAACACATTTATCTGTTGCATTTTCGGGAAGTAATCCTTTTCCAAACCCCTTCATTCCAAATATGATAAATGTCAGAATTAGAGCGTTTTTTGCAAGACCGAAAACAGCTCCAGCAATTTTATTTGCAAGACCTAATGCAACAAGTTTGAGAGCTTGTTCAAGTACCCTTGCAAGCATGTGTACAGTGATAACCACGACGAAGAATACAATTGCAAAAGAAGCCACAGCAATTTGTTTCTCGGACCAATCTAAGTTTAAGCTTATTTCATATGCGATTGCATCTGCACCATAATAGGCGGCCAATGCCCCGGCGATGATTGCTACAAAAGAAGCGAGTGTAAGAACCAGCCCTTTTTTAAAGCCGGTAAATGCACCCCAAATTAGAATGACAATTAGAATGATATCTGTGATAGGTAATGGTAATGAATCCATATTGCAATGTAGTAACTTAGTGGCGTGCAATTTCGAGTACAAAATCTAACAGTCCATAAATTTGGTGGAGCATCTGTAAAAGATGCAGATGCTGTTAGAAATGTGGAATCTATTTTGCAAAAATGTTTGGTTTCTCCAGCAGTAGTTGTGGTTTCTGCGATGGGCAAAACTACGAATAAACTTGAACAGGTGTTTTCTACTTTGGTGTCCGATGGTTTTGACAAATCCTTGGAAGAATTAAACGAAATAGTTGTAGCACATCAAAAGGTCATAGATGCTCTATCAATAGAGTTAGACCTACGTGAACTATTTGTTACTGCATTAAAAAACTCCAGCCAGCTAGATGATATAAATGCTGCTTATGACGAGTTAGTAGCTTCGGGTGAAGATGCGAGCACAAAGATATTATTTGCTTATTTAGATTCTAATAGTTGGGATGTTGAGTGGAGAGATGTGAGGGATATTATCGAAACAGATGAAAGGCACAATAGCGCTAGAGTTGATGAGAGTAGGTTAGATGCAATGGGACTTAACCTTAGAGGTGCGCTTTCTGAGTCATCTCGTAGAATAATAGTAACTCAGGGTTTTATAGGGAAAAGTCCCTCAGGAAGAACCACGACACTCGGAAGGGAAGGTTCAGACTATTCTGCCGCCTTACTCGCCTGTGCTGTTGGTGCTGAGGAGGTGGTGATTTGGAAGGATGTCCCTGGAATGTTAAACGCAGATCCGCAAATTTTTGAAGGAACTCAGACGGTGGAAGAACTTGATTACTCTGAAGCTATTGAGCTTAGTTATTACGGAGCAAGTGTGATTCACCCCAGGACGGTTAAACCTCTTCAAAATTTAGGCATTCCATTAATAGTGAGGAGTTTTATGGACTTAAATGCGAAGCAAACAAGGATTGCTCGGTTTCCTGGACAAATTCCTTCTTTCCCAATGTATATCTATAGGCCCAATGTGACTCGGCTGTCTATCGGTCCTTCCGATCAATCATTTGTAGGTGAAGATCACCTTACCTCAGTCTTTAGCGCTTTAGATGATGCCGGCATTCATGTAAGGATGATGCAGAATTCAGCTGTAAAGTTTGATATTATCTTTGATTCGAACAAAGACAAGGAAGTAAAGTTGATTGAGAAGCTGGGGAAAGAGGTTTGGACTAAAGCTACGAGAGGGCTAGAATTACTCACAGTGAGGTATGGCTCAGATGAGTTGGTAGAAAAATTGACGGCAAAAAGGGAAATCTTGATGGAACAGAAAAGCCCATCTACAGTAAGGCGGCTTCTCGCTTAGTTAGTATTCGTCTTCGTTGAAGAAGAAGTCCTCTTTCGAAGGGTAGTCAGGCCAAATATCTTCAATAGTATCATAGTTTTCTCCATCATCTTGAAGCCCTTGAAGGTTTTCTACCACTTCAAGCGGCGCTCCTGTACGCATAGCGAAGTCAATAAGCTCGTCTTTTGAAGCGGGCCATGGTGCATCCTCTAAGTAAGAGGCTAATTCGAGAGTCCAATACATTCCTTTCTATTTGTGTCTTGTTTACACAAGACTTACAGCGCGCAAAAGTAACCGAATCTCTATAAGTTGCAAGTTTTCCATGCAATTTCTTCAGTTTCTGTTAAATATGATAATAATCTGGCGGTTGTGAATAGTAAATCTGACAGTCGATTTAGATATTTTATAACCTCTGGATTGACCTCTTCCTCTCTGGATAATCCCACACACCTGCGTTCCGCTCTACGACAAACGGCTCTTGCTATGTGTGCATCCGCAACAGCTGGATGACCTCCTGGGAGTAAGAAGTTTTTTAGTGTGGGAACCTTTTCATCTGCCGCGTCCATCCACTCTTCAAACTTTTTTATTGCATGCTTAGATAATTTTGGAAGCTTTTCTAGCATTTTTGAATCTTTTGTCGCCAGGTGAGAACCGAGGGTGAACAGTTCAGCCTGAATTTCTCTAAAAAACGCCCGGTGTTCAAGCATCGCTTTGTGCTCAATTAGTTTTCCAATAAAGGAATTAAGCTCATCAACAGTTCCGTAAGCCTCAATTCTAAGGTTGTCTTTAGGTACACGGGGACCACTAAAAAGTCCTGTTGTCCCGTCATCACCTGTTCTTGTATATATCCGCATGAAACGAAGCTACGTAGATTATCTTGCGCTTTAATGAATGAAGCTATTAAAAAGCAAAGGCGTTATGACAATGCCTATATGAGAATGGCTGAAGAGTGGGCTAAACTCTCGCATTGCACTCGTAAAAAGGTTGGTGCGCTTATTGTCAAAGACAGGATGATTATATCAGACGGATATAATGGTTCTCCAAGCGGATTCCCAAATGAATGTGAAAATGCTGAAGGAGAGACACATTGGCATGTTCTCCATGCAGAGACAAATGCCATCACAAAATTAGCTCGAAGTCTGAATTCTGCTGAAGGTTCCACCCTATATATCACACTTTCACCTTGCCGCGATTGCGCTAAGCTCATTTTACAATCGGGCATTTCTAGAGTCGTCTATAAACAAGCTTACAAAGACACTAGCGGAATCGATTTTCTGGACAAGGCATTTATAAAAACAGAACTCCTTGATGTCACAGAGTAAACAGCCTCTAGTTATTGCGATCACCCTGGCGCTTGGCTTAATGTTAGGAAAGGGATGTGAGGATGGCTCATTGAGTAATAATTCTCGCGTAGGATCTCGTATTTCTCACATTTTAGACCAAATCGAAGTTCTATATGTTGACTCCATAAATCGTGAAGCACTTGTAGATGTTGCGGTAGAGGCAATTGTAGATGTACTCGATCCTCATACATCTTATTTCTCTCGAGCAGAGTTGGAGGAAATGGCAGCACCAATGGAAGGGAATTTCGAAGGCATAGGAGTGGAGTTTATTATTCAGAATGACACTTTAATTGTTGTTCAGGCGATAGCTGGTGGTCCTTCTGAAAGCGCTGGAATAAGGTCAGGAGATAGAATTGTGAGAGTTGAGAATGAGGAAATTTCAGGTGCGGACTTAACGAACAAAAGGGTAATGGAGCTTTTAAAGGGTGCTCGAGGAACAAAAGTGGATTTAAGTCTTCTACATAGCAGCTCTAATGAGGAATACAATGTCGAAATCGTAAGAGACAGAATTCCCATTCACAGTGTAGTTGCTTCGTTTATTCTTGAAGAGCATGTTGGGTACATAAAGGTTATTCGATTCTCAGCAACAACGGCCGCTGAGTTCGCACAAGCAATGCACGACTTAGAGCAGGATGGAGCCACCTCTGTGATTGTTGATCTTAGAGCTAACGGGGGTGGATATATGAGTGCGGCAACTGAAATGATCGACAGGTTTTTAGATCAAGGTCTCGGTATTGTTTACACCGAGGGTAAGGCCTCGCCTCGTCGTGACTATGTATCGAAGTACGATGGCGAGTATAGAAACTGGCCCATAGCAGTGCTGATTGATGAAAGTTCTGCTTCTGCCAGTGAGATTTTTGCTGGTGCGATGCAGGACAATGATAGAGGCCTTATTGTTGGGCGGCGTTCTTTCGGGAAAGGACTCGTGCAGGAGGAGTTTGAAGTTCCAAATTCAAACGAAGGTTCAGGTGCCCTTAGGCTTACTGTTGCCAGATTTTATACCCCAAGTGGTCGGGCTATTCAAAAACCATACGGCGAGGGTATTGATTATGAAAACGATTACGAAGACAGGCTTCAATCGGGCGAGCTTTTCCTGAATGATAGCGTGATAAAAACGGATAGCGTTGTTTATCGAACTCTATTCGGGAGAGAAGTATTTGGAGGAGGGGGGATTACCCCCGATATATTTATCCCACTCGATAGTACGATTGGGTATCGAGCACTCGCAGAATTGGTTTGGACTGGAGTTTTGAGAGATGCAGCATTTAAATGGGTAGATGCTCATAGGGGAGAGGTGGTTTCTAGAACTTCGGATAATTGGCTAGACTCACAGACAGGAGGAATGGCATCGATTAAGAGTGTGGCAGAAGACCAAGGAACTGTTTGGCCTAAAAAATCGAGTGAGGAAGGGAAGATACAAATCGAGCGAATTATGAACAGATTTTACGCGCAAATAGCAAGGAATTTATACGGAGATAACGCATATTATAAGGTTCTCATTAATGGAGACGATTTCACGGCAAGAGCACTTTATGAATTGTTACAAAAAGACAGGTTCAAGGTGCAAGATGGAGGAGTATATTTGCTGTATAACGATTCTACGAATCAATCTTTAAATTTCTAATAAACACGAGTAAAATGGCTTTTGAATTACCTAACCTCCCTTACGCTTACAACGCTCTCGAGCCTCATATCGACGCACGAACTATGGAAATCCATCACGGAAAACACCACGCTGGCTATACTGCTAAGTTGAATGCTGCTATTGCTGGCACAGCTCTTGAAGGGTCTTGCATTGAAGATCTTCTTGTACATAATATGGATAACGCAGCTGTTAGAAATAACGGAGGTGGATTTTATAACCACACATTATTTTGGAATTCGATGTCTCCAAATGGAGGTGGAGAGCCCGCAGGTGATTTAGCTGCAGCTATCGACTCTTCTTTCGGATCTTTCGATGCTTTTGTAACAGAATTTTCTAATGCTGCTGCAACTAGATTTGGTTCTGGTTGGGCATGGCTTTGTGTGTGTGACGAAGGGAAATTAAGTGTTTGTTCTTCTGCAAATCAAGACAACCCGCTTATGCCTGGTATAGGTTGTGGATGTACGCCTATTATGGGGATTGATGTTTGGGAGCACGCATACTACCTCAACTACCAAAACCGTCGTCCTGACTACATCTCTGCATTCTTTAACGTTGCAGATTGGGACGCAATTGCCGCACGTTTTGCTGAGGCAACGAAGTAAGATCAAGCAAGTCTAACAGAATAATTTCGCGATGAACCGTCACATCATAGTCGTAGCTGGTGGTACTGGTACGCGAATGCTTACGAAAACAGCGAAACAGTTTTTAATGATTCAGGGTCTACCGCTAATGTGGTGGACCCTTCGTCGTTTTCAGGAGGCAACACCAGATGCACCTATTACTCTTGTATTGCATGATTCATTGTTTGATAAGTTTCGCCAATTAGAGGAAAAACACGGCCCTTCTGGTGCGTTTGCACTAGTTAAAGGCGGGGCAGAGCGTTTTCATTCAGTTTTGAATGGCCTTGTTTCACTACCAGATGAAGGTCTGGTCGCCATCCACGATGCGGTTCGTCCGCTTCCTTCGATGGAGATTATTAGGATGTCTTTCGATACAGCTGCCCTGCACGGAGGATCAATCCCGGTTGTTGAGTTGAAGGACAGTATTCGCAAGATTTCTGGCTTAAATTCTGTAGCGTTGAATCGTGCGGACTACCTTTCAGTCCAAACCCCACAATCCTTCGATCTCTCCCTGATAAAACCAGCATACTCTGTCAACTACTCTCATGCATTTACTGATGACGCTAGTGTTTTTGAGGCTGCAGGCCACAGAGTTCAACACTTCCCAGGCTGTCCCATAAATATCAAGGTCACCACCCCTGAAGACCTTATTATTGCGAGCGCACTTCTAGAACCTTAGTCTTTCCCTTCAACCACCACACACTTCCGATGATTGCAGCCGCGCCTATAGCGCTTGTGATTGCTTCTGCCAGTCCCAATGATCCTTCGCTGGGATTCATCCCTTCTGCAAGCCATTCAGGACCCAACCACCAAGCAGAAAATACGGCGACTCCATTATTTACAAAGTGTCCCAATACAGCGGGCCACAAACTGCCACTAGCTACAACCATATATCCGAATCCTGCTCCCAACAGCAAACGGGGTAGAAACCCGAAGAATTGAAAGTGTATCGCGCTAAAAAGAAAAGCACTAACCCAAATCCCGATGTGTATATTCCCGCTCCACTTTGCAAAAATGGGTTGGATAGCACCTCGAAATAACCACTCTTCACATACAGCTGGAAGGACAGCTATAGCAAATAACGTCGCAAAGAATTGTTTAGATGTCTCCATTTTAAGCATAGCCATTGTAATGCGCATTGCTTCGGCTTCAAGTGCTGCAGCCATGGTGTGAATTGTAGAGCCATCAACAAGAAGCCATTCATTTAATCGATAGGTTAGGTCTAAAAACGGAGAGAAGCCGAGAGTGATGATAACTGCCCCAATTAAGAATTTATTTAAATTTATATTCTTTCCCTTTGACGAAAACCCAATTCCTGGTGCGGATCCATGCAGGATTGTAAAAGCAAGTCCGGCAGCTCCGAAAGCAAGGATTTGGTTGATAGAATTTAGAATAAGATTGGCACAAATTCCAGGTTTATTTTCCATATTTCCCATGGCTGAAATCAACTCCGTTAGTGAAGCGCCTGTGCCGCAAATCCATGCAGAGATGAAGGTGCCGAAAAAAACGGCGAGTCCCATTCCGGACAAAGACACACAAATAATAAAGACAAATTTTATAAGTGGGTGAAGATTCCTGAAGGCCTTTTGTATGAACGACATGGGTAGGGCTTAATTTTGTGGCAAGTTCGTGAAAAATTAGTTAAAGCTTTGGTTAAAATAGCTGACATAGAATTGGGGGACTTCCCTCTCTTACTCGCTCCGATGGAGGATGTGAGTGATCCCCCTTTTAGAGCTGTATGTAAAAAGTATGGTGCGGACCTGATGTACACTGAATTTATAAGTTCTGAAGGTTTAATCCGAGATGCTGCAAAGAGTAAGATGAAGCTCGATATTTTCGAGTATGAACGGCCTGTTGGGATACAGATTTTCGGTGCAGATATAGGACCTATGAGAGAGGCGGCAGCGATTGCAGAGCGTGCTGGGCCTGACCTTATTGATATTAACTACGGTTGTCCAGTTAAAAAAGTGGCCTTGAAAGGTGCCGGTGCTGGAATTTTGCAAAATATTCCTAAGATGGTGTCCATGACTAAGGAGATCGTGAACACTTGCAGTCTTCCTGTGACTGTGAAAACTCGACTTGGTTGGGATGAGAATTCAAAGTATATTGTTGACGTAGCTGAACGCTTGCAGGACGTAGGTATTGCAGCGATTAGCATTCATGGGCGTACAAGAGCCCAAATGTATAAAGGTGATGCGGATTGGTCTTTAATTGCCCAAGTCAAGAATAACCCACGAATGAATATCCCTGTTTTCGGAAATGGAGATGTGGACACTCCAGAGAAAACCGTTGAATATCGAGACCGATTCGGAATCGATGGGATTATGATAGGCCGTGCAAGTATAGGTGCTCCATGGATATTCAATGAAATCAAGCATTTTATGAAGACAGGTGAACATCTCGCTCCGCCTACTATCAAGGAGCGCATTGCTGCTGCATCTATGCATTTCGAGGGCTCTTTACAGTGGAAGGGAGTTAGGCTTGGAATTGTTGAAATGCGCCGTCATTACGCGAATTACTTTAAAGGAATTCCCGATTTTAAGAAACATAGATTGGATCTAGTGACGATCGATACAGTTGATGAAATCCGTGCCAAACTTGTAGAAATAGCAGATCTGTATCTTGTAGAGATCTAAAGAGTTGTAAGTCTTCGAATGAGGAATCGCACCATAGCAGCAGACCCCAATCCTCCAATTCCCACAACAACACCCAGTGTCCCAAAGATATCCATGGCAGACAACCTAACTGGATAATAGGGTACAACAGAACCTTCTATAGTAAGCCAACCGAATTGGTTTTGGCCTAAAACGAGAGCAACCCCTACAATGGCACCTATCATCCCGCCCAGAATATTTATCGCGAGGCCCTGAATTGAGAAAGTTCGTTCAAGATCTCGGCTTTTCATCCCCAATGCTTTGAAGACTTCGAGGTCCTGCTTCTTATCTATGAGTAACATCGTTAGTGATGCAAGTATGTTAAATGCGGCTACAATCAGTATAAAACTGAGAATCACGAATGTGGCCCACTTTTCGGCTCGGTTTGTTTGGGTTATAAACTTGTGTTTTTCAGCCCTTGTGCGAAGGAAAACATTGTCTCCAAGTATATTGAGGAATTCTTCGTCATTTGCTAACGCGTCAGCACTCCACCCCTCTGCAACGCGAATCTCAAATCTTGAAACTTCATGATGTCTGTCAAATAATTCTCGGGTAAGTTCTAAAGGAGCAAGTACATACCTTGTGTCAAGATCGGCATTAATAGAAAATGTACCACAAGCTAAAGCAGGTACTGTCCTGAAATCACTCTCTTTATGTCTCCGGAGTTTTTTACCTCTCATGGGAGCACCTAGTGACATGAGCGGTGGATCAATAGAATCAGATCTAAACCCCATCTCAGATCTAATGCCGTAGCCGATGCAAATACAAGCTTCGTTGGCAAAAGATTTCCCCCAAACTCCTTCTACAATAGCTCCATCTATCTCAGATACATCACCATAATTTGAATCAACTCCCAATACAGAGCAAATATGTGTTGTTCCACCACCTCTTAACACAGCTTCACTTTCTATTACAGCGGAGTAGTGGGCAACTCCAGGGTGGTCCTCAATTTTTTCACCAAGTTCGTTAGGTAAGACTTCTCCTAAAATTGACACCGCAGCGAGTTCTGCATCTAAGGTGCCAAAAAGATCCTGAACCAAATCTTCAATCCCATTAAAAGCAGAAAGAATGGCAATCATTGCCATTGTCACAGCTGCAATCACGAACATTGAAATACCAGAAATAATGTGAACTAGTTTACGTGATCGAGGTTGGAAAACGTATCTGCACGCAAGTTTAAAAGGGAGTCGCACTTCACTTACTCTTTTAATGCTTTTTCTACAGCTTCATAGTAATCTAAACTATCGTCTATGTAGAATTGGAGTTCCGGAATTCTTCGCACCTGTTTCCCGATAACACCACCTAAAGCTCGTCTCGTCCAATTCGCCTTTTTCTTTACCACCTTTAAAGCCGTATCAGGCTCTTTTACTGCCATAAAACTTAAGTAGATTTTTGCCAAACCTAAATCTGGAGACATTCTGACTTGTGTTACTGTTATAAATAGTCCGTCAAAATGCATCGCTGTTTCTCTTTGGAATATAATGCTGAGTTCCTGTTTTACAAGGGAACCCACTTTTTCTTGACGGATACTTGACATGTGACGAAGTTAGTTAAGATTAGCGGATATTAGTAAAGGAATTTATTGTAGGGATAGCGTTTTATATGAAGTTCCTTTACCCTCTCATATAACAGACTGCGAAGTGTTGTAATATCAACCTTACGCATTGCACTCATAAATACAACATCATTTCCGTCTTTCTCATACCTTTCCTTTAACCCCTGAACAAGTTCTTCAGGTGATCTATCGCCTTCGGGATCTGTAAGAGCATCTATTTTATTAAATAACAGTAAAGTAGGCTTGTCGGAAGTTTTAATTTCCGTAAGGGTACGTTCCACTACTGCGAGTTGGTCTTCAAATTGAGGGTGACTGACATCGATAACATGAATAAGGAAGTCACTTTCACGTGTTTCATCGAGGGTTGATTTAAAACTCTCAATAAGTTGAGTGGGTAGCTTTCGAATGAAACCTACCGTATCGCTTAATAAAAATGGTAGATTGTCCACTACCACCTTGCGGACCGTCGTATCTAAGGTCGCGAAAAGCTTATCCTCTGCAAAGACATCACTTTTTGACAAAGCCGTCATAAGTGTACTTTTGCCTGCGTTTGTATAACCCACAAGAGCCACTCGAATAAGAGCCCCTCGATTGCTTCTCTGTGTAGCCATCTGCTTATCGATCGCTGCGAGATCCTTTTTTAGAAGCGAAATCCTATCGCGAATTATTCTTCGATCTGTTTCGATTTCCTTCTCTCCAGGACCTTTCATACCTATACCTCCTTTTTGCTTCTGAAGGTGGGTCCACATATTTGTAAGTCGAGGAAGAAGGTATTGATATTGGGCTAATTCAACTTGGGTTTTAGCGTGAGCTGTACGTGCTCTCTGAGCGAAAATATCAAGAATTAAATTAGGCCTATCCATGATTTTTACATTCTCAATCTCTTTCTCAATATTACGGAGTTGAGAACCACTTAATTCATCATCAAACACGATCATGTCTATCCTCTCTGCGTTGACATATTCTTTTATTTCTTGAAGCTTACCAGAACCGATAAATGTTTTTGTATCTGGTTTTGTAAGTGACTGAATAAAAGTTTTTTTTGTAACAGCATCAGCAGTGCGAACTAAAAAAGCAAGTTCCTCTAAATATTCAGTCAGTTGCTCACGGGTTTGGTTTTGAGTAGCAAGACCCACTAGTATGCAAGTCTCTTTGTCTGTGGATGTGCTGACAGTTTTACGATTGGCCATATTTCCGTTTACTAAAAGCTGTCAATAAAAACCGCAAGGCCTCTTATCGTAGGCATATCTAGCACATCTTTCTGAGGAGGCATAGTTCCCCTACCTTCGAGAATTATAGCGACTCTCTCATCAATATCTAGTTTACTTGAAACTAAATTAGGTGCCCCATCAATGATTGAAACCCCTTTTATACCGTGACAAATCGAGCATTTATATCTATAAATGAGCTCAATGTCTTTGAGATTTGTCTGAGAGGTATTTTCCAAAGAAGATTTATCTTTTAGCTCAACCGTGTCAAATTTTTCAGGGTTCTCACATGACACTAGCATGAAAACAGCCAGGCATGAAGTGAAAATAAATCCCTTTGTCATAAACTATTTTCGGGCATTAATGAAGCTGATAATAAATGCAACCATTGATAAAACAGAAGTCACAATCATAGCTAACACACGATATAATCCAAGCCCTCCTGCATCAAGACTTTTTGGCAACCTCATTCCAACCAATGCAAAAAGTATGACCAATGTTAAAAGAACGGCTATATGAGAAATGATTTTATTTTCCTTCTTTAAACCATTGTTACACAAAAATAGAATGAAACCAAACCCCACAGGGATTAATGCAGTCGGAGACTGAACATCGGTATAATCGAGATATCCCCATACTCCTAATGCGATTAAAACTATTGAATTTAATTTGTTATAAAAAGGCGCTTTCATGATCATTTATTTTAATTTATACAACTCCTTGGTCTAGCATTGCGTCAGCAACTTTTACAAATCCTGCGATATTTGCCCCACGTACGTAGTCGACTGTGCCATCTTCATCAGTCCCATACGCCACACATTGTGCGTGGATGTCTTTCATGATTTGGTGTAACTTTCCGTCAACTTCTTCTGCAGTCCAAGAAAGACGCATGTTGTTTTGAGACATCTCAAGTCCTGAAGTGGCAACACCACCTGCATTAGATGCTTTTCCTGGTGCGAATAGTACGCCTCCTGCTTGCAGCGATTCCACAGCTTCAGGATTGCATGGCATATTGGCTCCCTCAGCAACACAAATACACTTGTTTGCGATGAGAGTCTTGGCTTCATTTTCATTCACTTCATTTTGCGTAGCGCATGGAAGAGCCACGTCACAGGCAACGCTCCAAGGGCGAGCTCCTTCGTGGAAAGTGCTTCCTGGGAATTGAGTTTCGTATTCGGAGATACGTCCTCTGCGAACGTTTTTAAGGCCCATTACCCACTCTAGTTTTTCTTGAGTAATTCCCTCTGGATCGTGAATGAATCCTTTCGAGTCAGAAAGAGTTACCACTTTCGCTCCCAGTTCTATACATTTCTGAGCAGCAAATTGAGCTACGTTTCCAGAGCCTGAAATAACGACGGTCTTACTTATCATCTTCTCTCCACGGGTAGCTAGCATCTCCTGTGCAAAGTACACAGTTCCATAGCCTGTAGCCTCCGGACGGATCAGTGAACCACCGTAGTTAATCCCTTTTCCAGTTAGTACACCTACAAATTCGTTGCGAATACGCTTGTATTGACCAAAAAGGTATCCGATCTCACGTCCTCCAACACCGATATCTCCAGCAGGCACATCTGTGTTAGCACCGATATGTCTCGACAGCTCAGTCATAAAGCTTTGGCAAAACCGCATCACTTCATTGTCAGATTTGCCTTTGGGATTAAAGTCAGATCCCCCTTTACCTCCACCAAGTGGAAGTGTTGTAAGAGAATTTTTAAAGACTTGCTCGAATCCAAGGAACTTCAAGATGCTAAGATTGACACTGGGATGAAACCTTAGTCCACCCTTATATGGTCCAATTGCAGAGTTAAATTCAACGCGGTATCCACGATTAATCTGTACATCACCATTATCGTCAGTCCAAGCCACACGAAACATGATCGTTCTCTCGGGCTCTATCATGCGCTCTAGCACCTTCGCGTCAGAGTATTTCGGATTATTTGCGATAAATGGGATGACTGTTTCAGCTACCTCTTGGACAGCTTGTAGAAATTCTGGTTCGTTTGCATTTGATCTAGCTACCTGAGCCATAAATGCATCAATACGTTCCTGCATGGTCTAATTTTTAACGTTTCTATTTACGCTTAGTGCTGCAAAGATAATCTAAAGTTCTTTTAAAGTGATGCTGTTCGCCCCCCATCAACAGGCACGTTAATACCACTTATGTAGTCAGCTGCAGGTGTGCATAAAAATGCAATAACACCTCCGATTTCATGTGGCTCACCAAATCTTTCAGCTGGTATAGCCCCCGCCATATTTTTTTGAATTTCTTCGGTTGATGTTCCACCCTTTAATGCCTTTGCTTGGATAATACTTTTCAACCTACCGGTATTCGTAGCTCCTGGTAACACGTTATTAACCCTTATCCCGTGCTTTCCCTCTTCGTTAGCTAATGTTTTAGACCAATTGGCCACTGCTCCTCTTATCGTATTCGACACTCCAAGCCCGTTTAGTGGAGCTTTAACAGAGGTGCTGATTACGTTAATAATCCTGCCATGACCTCTCTCTCTCATCCCAGGAAGTACAGCTTGAGTAAGAACATGATTGCAAAGTAAGTGCTGCTCAAATGTATTTGTAAACTCCTCTATTTCTGCCTCTGAGATACTCCCCCCTTTTGGCCCTCCGGTGTTATTTACGAGGATGTCTATGTTCGAATTAGCCGTTAAGTGACGAGCTACCTCACTTACATCTTTGTGGTTACTGAAATCTGCCACAACATATCCATGACCCTCATGCCCCCCTTTAGCTAGACTTTGTATGGCTTCTTTTAATTTTTCAGAGTTGCGAGCCATCAGTGTTACTTGAGCTCCCAACTCCGCCAGTTCTCTTGCTGCCGCCAGCCCGATTCCTTGTGATGCTCCACACACTAATGCGTGGCTTCCTTTGAGTGATAGATTCATGGCGGCAAAGGTATAACTTTACACTTACGAAGAAATTACGCACATGAAGAAAATAGATCACCTAGGAATAGCAGTAGCAGACTTAGAGGCTGCTGAAAAGATCTTTACAGATGTTATTGGAACCAAGCCTTATAAAAGGGAAGAGGTTGCGTCTGAGGGAGTCGTGACTTCTTTTTTTAAAACAGGCGAGTCTAAAATTGAGCTCCTTCAATCTACATCTGAAGACGGCCCCATCGCTAGACATATCTCGAAGCGTGGAGAAGGACTTCACCACATCGCATTTCATGTCGATGAGCTAGAAAGAGAAATCGCAGAATTAGAATCTATAGGATACCGATGCATAAGCGGCCCAAAAGCTGGCGCTGATGGAAAAAGAATAGCCTTCCTGCACCCTTCTGATACTGCTAAAGTATTGGTTGAGTTATGTGAAGGGTAGTTTTAATCAATCCTTTTTATTCTTTTTATTCTTTGCTCTTCCCCACCCTCGCATTTTCTTTCCGAAGAGCTCTTTAGATTTGTCAGAATGAGTTGGAGCAGCACAAGAACCCTCAGGTTTAATGGGCTTTAATCCAAACAAATCACAACTGATCATTGCTCGATAGGGTCTATAATCACCTACTCTCCAAGGCAATTTAGCTGTAGAGTTTATGGGAGCTAGTTGAAGCATGTCCGCTGCAAACTGCACTCTTATAAATTTCCCTCGTTTCATCTTTAACCCGACGCCCACGATAAATTCAAAGCAACCGGAAAAAGGAGACATTTCTTCTTCCAGTACTGATAGGGGCGTGGAAGTCTCAAAGTCAAATTTAGAAGAAAAGTCAATCCTGTATCCTCCACCTATTCCCATTTCTAAAAATATTTTCTTAGTTAGAGTAATAGTTCTAAGAGCATCAACAAATACACCAATATTCAAGGCACTTCCGGATCCGACAAGAACACTATCTTGCCCATCTATTACTCCTTCGAAAGTTTCTGTTATTGTACGTCTTGATCCGATCAGGTTTATCGAAAATCGATCCACAAGAATTGGATTTTTAGCAATAAAAACACGCCCGATTCCGCCAGCTAAATGAAACCCTCCCTGGGGAGTCCAAGTCCCTGAATACACTGTGTCGATAGTTCCAGAAGTCGAGTTTGCAATAAGCCACTCTTCGTTGAAAGGAGAATTCGAACCCCCAAGACCAGAACCCCCAATGGAAAGACTCCATCCTGATGATCGGTAGTCTGAGAGGGTGGGAGAGAAAAAAGAGTTTTGGGCTGAAGCATTAGAAATTAGCGACTGAAATACGATGGTAAAGCCCAATAAAATTATCTGCCTAAGCATCAGTACTTAATAAAGGTGAGGGATGCGCGATCGTGGAGCTGCCAGATTCGTAATCGTCGAGAAGCTTAATGGCACGCTCAATGATTTCATCACTTTCCCATTTTTCTGAAATGTCGGGTGAAGCCATTATTTCGTTCATTACTGCCTGTTGTATTTCCCCTTTTGTCCACGCTTCAGCGTATGGGATATGACTGAACGTTACCAATGTATAAAGAGGTTTCCAGCGATTGCTATGCGCAGCTGTTATTCGAGCTTCAATACGTTTTTGTAAAAGGAACTTAGGGTCGGCAGTTTTATCACGCATAACGATATAGTTATGGAGCGCTAAGTCTAATATTGCATCACTGTCAGGTTTTCTTAGTCTGGTATACTCATCTAGCAGTGCTTTCCAGTCAGCTTCTGATGTTGGAACTGCTTCGTCTATTAGTGAACTAAGAATTGTACAATCCTCGAATCCAGAATTCATGCCTTGACCGAAGAACGGCACGATTGCATGTGCAGCATCGCCAATAATAACTACTCGGGAATTGATATTCCATGGATGACATTTCACACTACATAGAGAACTTACGGGGTTTGTATTCCAGTCTTGAATAAGTGTAGGGAGGTGAGGTATCGTGTCAGGAAAATGTCGATCGAAGAACGCACGTACGTCTTCATCAGACTTGATGTTCTTGAATGACTCTTCTCCTTCATAAGGGGCGAAAAGTGTACAAGTAAAGCTACCATCTGGATTAGGTAGCGCCATAAGCATGAACTTTCCGCGAGGCCAAATATGCAGCCCGTCCTCCGACATCCTAAATCCTCCATCCGCGTTAGGACTCATAGGAATTTCTTTATAGCCATGGGGAAGATATTGTTGGGAGTAGTCGAAACGGCTTGTGTGTGTCATATTTTCACGTATGACACTGAATGCGCCGTCAGCTCCAAAAATCCTATCGTGTAGAATTGCATTTCGATTTTTGAAAGACAAGTTTACACCTGCTTTGTCTCCCTTATCGGTAATTTCGTATCCTATACTTATATGGTCAAATTTGACTTCCAGTAAGGGGTTTTCTTCTGCAGCCTCAACCAATATGAGATTTAGACCTGATCGAGAAACAGAGTATATACACTGATCTCCCACTCCGTAAAGTTGAAGCGTTTCATTCCCAGAGTGGTCGTGCATTCGACGACCTTTTATTGGGAGAGCTATTTTACGAACTCTGTCAGCTACACCAGCCTTTTCGAGTGCTTTCCAGCCTCTATCGCTAAGCGCGAGATTAATCGAACGACCTTCAAGTGCATTGCTATTTCTAGGGTCGGATCGACGATCATAGATAGTGACTTTATATCCACGTTGTGCGAGCATAAGTCCGAGTAAACTTCCGACTAGACCTGCTCCTACAATTGCATGATGTTCTGGTGTCGTATTACTCGTGCTCATCTATAGAATTTCTTTGAAAGCTAATTTAAGGTCTTCGATAATATCCACGGCATCTTCCACACCTAAACTGAGTCGAATAAGTCCATCAGTTACTCCGACTTTTTCTCTAATTTCCTTAGGAATAGAGGCATGCGTCATAGTAGCAGGGTGTCCTATTAAAGATTCTACTCCTCCAAGAGATTCAGCTAATGTGAAAATCTTGGTAGATTCAACAAATTTGTTTGCGGAAGCGAGAGAGTCGCCTTTGAGAGTAAAAGCAACCATACCACCAAAATCAGACATTTGACGTGAGGCTATTTCGTGCCCTGGATGACTTTCCAGCCCAGGCCAATATATTTTCTCTACTTGATCATTCGTTTTTAAATACTCTACCACAGCCCTGCCGTTTTCGCAATGGCGAGCTATTCTAAGATGTAGGGTTTTAATTCCACGAATTACGAGAAAACAATCCATAGGACCAGCTACACCACCACACGAATTTTGTAGTGTTCGCAATTTTTCATTGAGCTCGTTATCGTTCACCATAAGACACCCCATAACGACATCAGAATGACCTCCTAGATATTTGGTTGCAGAATGCATCACCACATCTGCACCCTGAGATAGTGGTTGCTGAAGCATTGGTGTAGCGAAAGTATTGTCCACACATACAAGGATATCCTTCCCTTTTACAAAATTAACAACTGCCTGTACATCTGTGATTTTCATCATCGGATTTGTAGGTGTTTCAATCCAAATCATCCGGGTATTTTCATTTACCACGTCCGACAACGAAGATTCACAATTGTCGAGATCTACGAAATGAAATTTAATTCCATAGTTAGCAAAAACAGTTGTGAACAATCTATAGCTTCCGCCATAAAGGTCGTTCGTAGAGATCACTTCGTCTCCTGGTTTAAGTAATTTCAGAAGGTTGTCAATCGCCGCAAGCCCAGAAGCAAATGCTAGGCCGTGATTCGCACCTTCTAGCTCTGCAAAAGCATTTTCAAGGGCATGTCGAGTGGGGTTTTGAGTACGAGAATACTCATAACCTTTGTGCTCGCCAACTCTGGTTTGTACATAAGTAGAAGTTAAATAAACGGGAGTCATAATAGCGCCTGTAGATGCATCGTGTTTTACTCCGGCATGTACCGCTCTCGTTCCTTTTCCTATTCCGTCAGACATCTTTTCAATTTTTCGTTTGTGGTCAGTAAAGTTAATGTATTTTCATACCCGTCCGTACAAGCCATCCAGGTAGTAATATTGATCCTATTATTAAGTATATGAAATAGGTTAATAGACGCCAAACCAGTACAGTAGCTCCCCCCACAACTGCTACTCCTTGCATAAAGACAGGGAGAGAAAATTCTGCAATGCCCGAAGCACCAGGTGTAGGACTCACGATCATGGCTATCCAAAGTGAGAGCTGGCGAGCGAACACTTCTAAATTCTGTACTGTGTCGAAAAAGATGTATAGAACTGCGTTAAGTATTAAAAACCTTGCCGTCCAGCTGACGAAAGTCACACCCAATGTTTTTAACCACATTCCTCGTGTCGCCCCTTTAAAGCTTTCCGAAGCGAGCATCCATTCCTGGGTTACTTTTTCAACATTCAACTCCCATCTTTTTAACCCTGGGAATCTAAAAATCAAGAGAATTGCATTCCTTGTGGAATTCGGAGCTATCAACAAAATGAATAGTATTAAAATGGTGATGGCACAGTGGATTCCATACCCAGTAAAAAACATCACCCTTAATCCCATCTCTGCAGTATTACTCAAAGCCTCAGGGATAAAAGCATCCGTTCCTATTAAAATGATGAGTAGAGGAACAACTAAAACGTAAAAAAACTCATCCATCAAAGATGTAGCGAGCACAGTTGCAACGCTCCTGCCGAGCGTCATTTCTTCGCGCTTCATAAGGTAAATTGCGATGGGGCTTCCGCCTATCACTGAGGGTGTAATGGCCGATGCAAACTCCCAAAGGAGTACTACATTCAGCGAACTTCGCCAACTAAATTCTCCCATAGACAGAATTTTCACTCTAGCCATATATGCAAGATCCCGAATGACAAGCAACCCTACCGCTCCAACAAAAGCTAGCGCTGCTCTCGAACTCAATTTTACATCACCCACCCCAAAACTCTTCAAGTCCTCACTGTAGAAATAATAAATCACCCCAAGCCCTATAACTGTTGGAATTAATGCTTTCCACCTTTTTATTTCAACTTCTTTTTGCAAATAATTTTCAGGTATAAGTATCAGATCTCTCGGACCAGTTTAAGTTCAATCTCTACAATGCTCTCAATTAACATCCAATTAAGTACACTAAATAGACTCCATCTGTCTTTAATTATAGCTTGTGAACACATCAAAATCATTAATGTATTTTGTCACTCAAAGGTATGCTCTAAGAGACATCAGCCAATTTACTTTCTCAAGATTACGATGTTTTTATACATACTCATAGGGTCAGAATAATTGAAATCACAGCTTACGATCATGAACCCATAGTATTTGATTGCAAGTTTTATAAAAGAGGTTCTATGCAAGCGTATATTCGCTTTGATGATAGCAGTAGGTAATAAACTTCTTTCGGAAGATATTTTCGATGTCCAGTTCTCTTGCGATATCTCAGCATGTCAAGGAGCTTGTTGTGTTGAAGGATCTGGTGGGGCACCACTCACAGAAGAGGAATGTGCAATTTTAGACGACATTTTCGAAGATGTAAAGCCCTATTTGCGAGAGGAAGGCCTCGATGTGATAAAAGAAAAAGGGCTCTTTGTCATTGGGCAAGATGGGACATTAGAAACGCCACTCATTGAAGGAAGGGCCTGCGTTTATTCGACCATCTCCTCCAGTGGAAATCTCCTCTGCGGAATCGAGCAAGCTCATCAAGATGGAAAAACGAAGTGGAAGAAACCCCTCTCATGTCATCTATACCCAATTAGAGTTAAGGAACTCATCGACTTCACTGCTTTGAACTATCACAAATGGAGCATATGTGATTCTGCACTTTCTTGCGGAGTTGCACGTCAGACAACCATCTTGGAATTTTGCAAGGAACCACTGATACGTGCATTTGGTAAGGAATGGTATGGGGAAGCTGCAGAGACGATGAAGGTTTGGCTTAAAGAAAAGAAGATAAAGTGAGCGTAAAAGTGAATTTAAAAGGGTTAATTGAATTCATAGCATTAGTCTGCCTACTTCCCTTTGGTTTTTCAGCCCAAACTCCACAAGACTACACCGCCACACCCGTCACGGCACTCTCAACTGAACTTGACGACCTGCCATTTGGAGCCGACTCAAAATGGATTTACGTGATGCAATATGGAGCCGAATCTGGAGCTCAATATTTCAGAGCTCCTCGTCATTCCGATGCCACTAATCCCGGTGCTCTCGAAGCGACTCCATTACAGACGATAAGAGACGAGGCTTGGTCTGAATTAGGGGTAATCTCCCTCGTAAGTGTTGATACTGATAGACAAATCGCGGTTATTTCGGCAAAACCTTACCCCGGAGCTGGCGATTTCGATCTCTTTATTTCTTCTTTAACTAAAAGAGGTTATTCCACCTCCCATCCACTCTATTCCTTAAATACTTCTGGAGATGAAGTCTATCCCCAATTCACCTCTCGCGGACTCTATTATTCTTCAAACAACGACATTTATTTTGCCTCGAGAAAACACCAATGGCAGAATGCTGTAGCCCTTGATTCGCCGATCAACACTTCAGCGGATGAAATTTCAATTGCAATCTTAAACGATCATGAGATGTATGTAAGTTCCAACAGGGCAGGTGGAGATTTTAATGTTTATCTCCTTAGTTACGAAGTTGATGAAAACCTCGCTTCAGGCTATACTCTGGAGCTAAGTTGCGATGGACTGCCTGTAAAAGGAGCTGAAATCAGTTGGGTAGAGTTTGATACTGGGAATCCGGTCTTCGAAGGCTTGACGGATGTATCAGGCAAACTCTCTTTAGATGGATTACCGTCATCTCGTACACTAGGCCTCAGAGTAGGGTCGGTTGAAGTACCTTCAAAACCAGGTACAGTAGTTAGAATACTCAATATTGACGGTGAAATAGTGCGAACCTACGATGTGGGAAGTAGCGGTTTGCTTTCAGCAGACTTCCTACCTCTTGACAAAGTAGACGACTTAAGTTTATTCGCTTCTTTAGACTCAAGTAAATTACCCAGTAGATCTCCCGCATTAATCTCTATCCACTTTGAAATAGACTCCAAATCTCCTACTGAGGCGTCTTTGCAGGATCTTGATGGTTGGTGTCTTGACATGAAAAACTTAATTCTTCTAGGTAGTGATAGCCCACTAATCATTGAAGGGCACGCAGATATTACTGGGTCTTTGGGATCGAATGATAGGCTGAGTGAGCAAAGGGCTGTTTGGTTGAAAGAATGGCTACTTGATAGAGGCATGGATAAATCGCGGTTGAGCACGAGAGGAATGGGAGCTAGGTTTCCAATGGAGGTTTGTCCAGATAATTCTTCGGTAAATTCAAACTTTTGCCCTCCTGAAGTGCACGCCGCTAACCGTCGCTTCGAGCTGAGGTGGAAAGTGGATTAGGTGAGTGAATTACTATAAAAGAATCACTATTTTTGCACCATGTTAATAACAGTTATGCGCTCTAAGTTGCACCGCCTTACAATTACTCAGGCGGATTTGAATTATGTAGGGAGTATTACTATCGATGAAGATTTACTCGATGCGGCAGGCCTTGTTGAGGGTGAAAAAGTCCAGGTAGTGAATGTCAACAACGGCGAACGTATAGAAACTTATACGATAGTCGGTGAACGTGGCTCAGGTGTAGTGTGCATGAACGGTCCAGCTGCACGCAGATGTTCTCCAGGCGACATTGTTATTGTAGTAGCTTACGGAATCCTACCTTTAGAAGAGGCCAAGACCTTTACCCCGACTTTGGTTTTTCCCGATACAGCAACTAACAAGCTCAAGCAAGTGCAAAAAACTAAGTAGCAAACCAAAAAGCAAATGAACATCAAGAAAACGCTCATTCTCATCTGTTTTTTCGCAATAGGAATTTTCCTTTTCGTGAAACTTATGGGTATGGTCGAGGATACGGCAGAGCTTTTTGATTATATGTCTTCCGCGCCTTGGTGGGCTATCATTCTCACCTTCATGATGGGATTATTAGCGATAATTAGTCGTGGTCTAAGGTGGATTATCTTGCTCGAACCGATGGGTTATACAGCATCGAAATTCATGGCGATTAACGCCGTAGCCTTCGGCTATCTCTCAAACACATTTGTGCCACGTTCCGGTGAACTCGTCCGTTGTGCGGCACTAAATTCAACGGATGATATTCCCATCAACAAGTTATTCGGCACGGTCATCACGGAGCGCGTCGTTGATTTAAGCATGCTCTTCATCTTAATGACCATTGCCTTTTCGACGAACTTAGATGCGGTTCTAATCCTCTTAGATAAAACCCAACTCCCTCAAGGCACCACACTATTTTTTGCAATCCTCGCCTTTGTTTCAGTAGCGATTGTCGGATGTATTATCATCCGTAAAAGTAATAAAATCTCAGATTTTGTCTCTGGAATTGGCGACGGCATAAAGAGCGTCCTAGCAATGAAGCGCAGAAAGGCCTTCATACTTCACACTTTTTTCATTTGGACCATGTATTTCTGTATGTCGTACTTTTTATTCAAGGCTATGAAAGGTGTTAGCGATATTGGTATTTTAGATGCCCTATGGGTTATGGTCGCAGGCGGATTTGGCATGGTATTCCCCACGCCTGGTGGTATAGGATCTTATCAATGGGCTGTAACTCTAGGTTTTGAATCTATAGGTTACGAAAAATTAATCGGAGTTGCAGTTGCTAATGTTGTTTGGATAACCCAAACCTCCATGGTGATCATCACAGGAGCATTCGGCTATTTATTCATAGTAGTTAACCGTTTATCTCTTAAAAAGATTTCAAAGTGAATCCATCTGTATCACTAAATCTCGATGAACTACTCTCACTAGCTTCTAAATGGCGCTCAGATGAAGAAAAAATCGTTTTTACGAACGGGGTATTCGACATACTTCACGTAGGGCATCTTCATTGTCTCGAGTCCTCTCTCGCATTAGGCACTAAGCTAGTTGTTGGAATTAACTCTGACTCTAGCGTTCGTCGCCTCGGGAAAGCCCCAGATCGTCCCATCAACTCAGATTTCAACCGCGCCCGGCTTATATCTGCCTTAACCTTCGTCGATGCAGTCACCATTTTCGATTCTGACACGCCCCTCTCCATAATAACTTCTCTTTCCCCTGATGTGCTAGTGAAGGGTGGCGATTACGACCCTTTGTGCTTGGATCAAGACCACCCAACCTACATTGTTGGTTCTACGGAAGTCCGAGCAGCCGGCGGCACAGTTCATTCAATCCCCTTGTTGCCAGGATACAGCACGACTAAGATTTTAAATCAGTAACGATACGAGCTTTTATATATCTGTGTTAAAAGTGACGCAATCGAATCACCCTAAACCTCACAATAACAACGAAGGTTGTATAGATATTTTTAGATATCCTCTTCTTCCAGGAACTTTGTCGTAAAGTTCCCTGAACGAAATTTTTCATTCTTCATCAAACGTTTATGGAAAGGAATCGTGGTTTTTACTCCTTCGATGATGTATTCATTGAGGGCGCGTTCCATTTTGGTTATTGCTTCCTCACGCGTTTGGGCTACAACGATAAGCTTTGCGATCATACTATCGTAAAAAGGAGGGATTTTATAACCTGCATAAGCGTGGGTGTCAACACGCACACCATGACCTCCAGGTTGATTGTAATGTGTAATGATTCCAGGACAAGGAGCGAAATTACGTTCAGGATCCTCAGCGTTTATTCGACATTGAATTGCGTGCATAGTCGGGACGTGATTGCGGCCACTTATTTTCTCTCGTGATGCAAGTTTAATCTGCTCCTTAATTAAGTCGTAGTTGATGACTTCCTCTGTGATTGTATGTTCTACTTGAATACGTGTGTTCATTTCCATAAAGTAGAAGTTGCGGTTTGCATCTACTAGAAATTCAACGGTGCCCACACCTTCATACTTTACAGCTTCAGCAGCTTTTACAGCAGCATCCCCCATTTTTTTACGAAGCTTATCGGTCATAAATGGAGATGGCGTTTCTTCTACGAGTTTCTGATGCCGACGCTGAATTGAGCAATCTCGCTCAGAAAGATGGCATGCTTTTCCTCTATAGTCAGAAGCTATTTGAATTTCGATGTGGCGAGGCTCTTCGATAAATTTCTCCATGTACATAGCGTCGTTTCCGAAAGCTGCAGCAGCTTCTCGACGCGTGTTTTCCCAAGCCTTAGTTAGCTCTTTGTCGTTATTACACAACGCCATCCCTTTTCCTCCTCCTCCTGCTGTAGCTTTCATCATGATAGGGTAGCCCATATCATTTGCACATTTTTTAGCTTCTTCATATGTATCAAGAATTCCGTCAGAACCTGGGATGGTAGGTACGCCAGCTTCTTTCATGGTAGTTTTAGCAGCAGCTTTATCTCCCATAGAGTCAATCATATCAGCGCTAGCTCCGATAAATTTAATGTTATTTTCTTCACAGATACGTGAGAAAGCAGCATTTTCAGAAAGGAAACCATAACCAGGGTGAATTGCGTCAGAGTTCGTTATCTCCGCTGCAGCAATTATGTTAGGAATGTTGAGATAACTATCTGCACCAGGTGCTGGGCCAATGCATACAGCTTCGTCAGCAAAACGTACAGGAAGACTGTCTTTATCGGCAGTAGAGTAAACAGCTACAGTAGATATGCCCATCTCCCTGCAAGTCCGTATTACTCGTAATGCGATTTCGCCTCTGTTTGCTATGAGAATTTTCTTAAACATGATTTGTAGTGCTTCGTTTACGAAGGTTTAAGATGGATCTACAAGGAATAATGGTTGGTCGTATTCCACAGGAGTGTTATCCTCAACCAGAAATTTAACGATCTTACCTTTTATCTCAGCCTCGATCTCATTGAAGAGCTTCATAGCCTCGATGACACAGACAACATCACCTTCTTTGATCATATCACCTACATCCTTTAAAGGATCTTTGTCAGGACTAGGGCGGCGGTAGAATGTGCCGATCATAGGTGATTTAACTTCTATATAATTTAAGTTGTCGTCCACCTCTTCAGCTGCTTTAGCTGGAACTACAGCCTCTACTTTAGGAGCTACTATTTGAGTTTGCATAGGAACTTCCGCATTAGGAGGAACGTTGATGTTATGAACTAAAGGTTCTACAAATCCTTTTTTACGCTTAGGCATTTCAGACTTTATCGTTATCTTAAAATCTTTCTGCTCTATTTCAACTTCCGTTACACCGGCTTTTGCGATGAATTTTATTAGGTCTTGAATTTCGGTTAGTTTCATGATGTCATGATTTATTCAGGAGCGCAAGGTACTTCCTGAATGTTAAGATTGCGTATCGTATGCCCACTTCACGTATATGGACCCCCAAGTATATCCTCCACCGAAGGCGGCAAGAATAATATTATCTCCTTTTTTCAGCTGAGACTCCCAGTCTCTTAAGCAAAGTGGAATTGTGGCAGCGGTGGTGTTTCCGTAGTCCTGAATATTAATCATTACTTTTTCACTCTCAATCCCCATACGTCTCTGTGTGGCATCAATGATTCTTAGGTTGGCTTGGTGGGGTACTAACCATGCTACGTCATCACTAGTCAGTCCGTTGCGCTCCATGATTTCGTAACTTACGTCTGCCATACTTGTTACAGCGGCTTTGAATACAGGTCTTCCATCTTGGAATATGTAGTGCATTTTTTTATCTACAGTCTCGTGGGTAGCAGGATTCAGTGACCCTCCGGCTTCTTGCCTTAACATTTCAGAACCTGAGCCATCACAGTGATGTATGTGATCTTTTAATCCGTTATCATCTTCAGATGGCTCAAGGAGAACAGCTCCAGCACCGTCACCGAATAAGACGCATGTTGTTCTATCGGTATAATCGACAATAGAACTCATTTTATCAGCTCCAACGATGACAACTTTTTTGTAGGTGCCATTTTCAATGAATTGAGATCCTGTTGTAAGAGCGAACATAAAACCAGAGCAAGCAGCGCTCAGATCAAACCCCCAAGCTTTTGTTGCACCAACTTTGTGAGCAATTAGATTAGATGTTGAGGGAAACAGCATATCAGGAGTAACGGTTGCTGTAATGATGACGTCTATTTCTGAAGGGTCAATGCCTCTCTTTTTACATAGATTTTTAACAGCTTCAGCTCCCATATCAGAAGTTGCTTTAGTTGGGTCTTTAAGAATGTGGCGCTGGGAAATTCCAGTGCGGGATTTGATCCACTCGTCATTTGTATCGACCATTTTTGCTAGGTCGTCATTTGTTAAGAGGTCATCCGGCACGTATCCGGCAACGCTTGTAATTGCTGCTATCATTCTTCTTCTTATTTCATCCCAAAGTTATATATCTATTTAACTTCTTTATGTGAAATTAACTGGAGTCTTAACTAAACGAAGTGGAAAACCTTTGGTCAAGATTTTTCGAATATAAAAAAGGGGCCGGAAGCCCCTTCAGTATTTTGTAATAAAATGGTTAGAGTCGAAATCTTTAAGCTTCTTCGCGCTCCATTACAACTTTACCCTTATAGTATAGTTTCCCCTCGTGCCAGTGAGCACGGTGGAACATGTGTGGTTGACCAGTTGTAGGGCAAGTGCTAACGTTAGGAGCTGTTGCTGTGTAGTGCGTGCGACGTTTGCGAGTACGCGTTTTACTCTGCCGGTTTTTAGGATGTGCCATTTCAGTATTATTTCAAGTTCTTCAAAGCGTCCCAACATGGGTCCGTAAGTTTTTTACTTTCTTCTATAGAATCATTAGAGATGTATCCGAGCATTTTTGGATCACAATCATTCTCATTTTCATGAACTTGATGTGGTGGTCGAGAGAGATGAGCTAACTCATAAATAGCTTGGCTTATATCTAACTCAAATTCATTTTTATTCAGTATCCAAAGTGAGTCACCGTATTCAGTTTTATCACCAAAACGAACTGCTATTTTATCTTCAGATTGTAATGGGTAGGTAAGATCTTCAAGGCAACGACCGCATGGAACTTTCCATATAAGATCGAGTGCGAGCCGTAAAGTCATAGTCGTTTCAGAATACTCGAGTATCACATCCATAACGCCTTGAGCGTTCTGGATTTCTGATTCTGGGAAGCAAGCAAAGAACTCTGGATCCACATCCATTTGGAACGGATAATTTCCTGGCTTCAGACCCATAAACGGGATTTTATAATTAACCAAGGGATTCATTCCTTCCAAATTTCGGGACGGCAAAGATAGTGTATCCCTAACCGCTTCCCAAGTGTTTTTTACTCAATTCAATGAAAAACAATTCCTATAGTGAACGAATCACCTGCGGTTGTCGCGGTATTCACGTTTAGGTGGGGTTATCTCTAGGGGATTAGATGCGAGCTCTCTATGCTCTAAGCGATTTCTTCTAATATCTTGAGCTAGATAAATAGCAGCTCTCATTGAATCAGCCATAGCAATACCTTTTCCAGCAATATCAAAGCCAGTCCCATGATCTGGGCTTGTGCGTACTATCGGTAATCCGGCGGTGAAGTTTACCCCACGACCAAAACTCAATGCCTTAAATGGTGCAAGACCCTGGTCGTGATACATAGCGAGGACACCATCGAAATTTTTATATGCTCCTGAGCCAAAAAATCCGTCAGCTGCATACGGCCCAAAGGCATTTACTCCAGAAGCCTTTGCTTCTCGAATAGCTGGTGAAATAATGGTTTTCTCCTCTTCGCCCATAAGCCCATTATCCCCCGCGTGAGGATTAAGGCCTAATACAGCAATCTTAGGGCTAGAGCATCCGAAGTCTACAGCAAGTGATTCACTCATAAGCTCTAATTTCATCTTAATAGCCACGCTAGTTAGTGAAGAGGCAACGTCTTTAATCGCTATGTGCCCAGTTGCGACGCCGATTCTTAGATTGTCAGCAACAAGCAACATTAATACATCGTCAGCATTTGCAAAATTAGCTAAGTACTCAGTATGTCCAGGAAATTTAAATCCAGCGTTTCGAATCGAATCTTTGTTTATGGGAGCTGTTACAAGAATATCAACTTTTGAGGAAGCTAGATCATCAACAGATTTTTCTAGAGAATTCATTGAATACCTACCTGCTTCAGTTGTTTTTTCTCCGAGTTGAAGATCGAACTCCACAATGCCTAATCCCACAACATTTAATCTACCTGGGAGAGCATCTTCTGTGGAGTCAATTTCTACCCAATTTAATTTTTTTGACTCTAAAACCTCAAGGTTTTTTGCCACAACATCATTAGTCGCGTATAAAACAGGAGTTATTCCTTCCAGCATTCTTTCATCTGAAAAAACGCGTAAAATAGTTTCAATACCTATTCCGTTTGGGTCGCCTGAAGTAAGTCCTATTCTCATGAGCATGCTTTAATAAGAATGTAAAGGTAGCTATCTAAAGTCCGCGTTCGTGTGTAACTTCGTATCGATGTTTATTCGACCGCATATACTTATTTTTAAAATACTGTTGATTGTTATAGGAATTGCTTTTTTGAATGTAAAAGCATTTGCCACACACAATCGGGCGGGTGAGATTACTTATAAACACGTTGAAGGATTAACCTATGAGGTTCTTATTACAACTTACACAAAATCATCAGCACTCGCAGATAGACCACTTCTGTATTTAAGATGGGGGGATGAAAATGGTGATGATTTAGATTCGCTAAGTAGAGAGTCTATAAATATTTTAGTTGGTGACATTAAAGTGAACACCTATAGAGGGACTCACACTTATGGAGGACCTGGGTCATTTGAGCTTAAGGTGGAGGATCCCAATAGGAATGAGGGGGTGTTGAATATGGTGGGATCTGTGGATACACCATTTGCAATTAGGTCTTTGCTCATGATTGATCCTGAGGCAGGGCATAATAACAGTGTGCAATTATTAAATCCGGCAACTGAAAATGCTTGTTTAAATCGTGATTGGGTCCACAATCCAGCAGCTTTCGATGAAGACGGTGATTTGCTCACTTTCAGCTTGGTTCCATGCAGAGGATTTAATGGTGATCCTATACCGACATATATCTACCCAGAGCAAGTCAGTCCTGCTGATGATATATTTGAGATTCATCCATATACTGGAGATGTAACCTGGAATAGCCCACAGATTGTTGGAGAGTATAATATTGCGATTAGGATAGAAGAGTGGCGCGAGGTTGCTGGTCAGCTAAGAAAGGTGGGTGAGGTTGTAAGAGATATGCAAATTGATGTTCAGGTTTGTAGCAATCAACCGCCAATTTTATCGGAACAAATAGACACTTGTATTGTGGCGGGTTCGTTCTTGACTTGGTTTGTCAACGCTACTGATCCGGACGGGGATAACATTACATTAAACGCACTGGGCGGACCCATTAGCGAAGTTACTCATCAGGCTGTTTTTACAAACTTAGGGACTGGAATAGGGGAATTTGCTTGGGCTCCCACCTGTGAGGAGGTGCGTCTTGCTCCATACCAAATCATTTTTAAAGCAACAGATCAAGGTCAAGCAATTCCTTTAACAGATATATCAACGGCTTATGTGAGAGTAGTGGCTCCTCCAGTTGAGGACACCTCTGCAGAAGCTATAGGAAATTCAATATTGTTAGGTTGGAGTGGAGGGACTTGCTCAGAAGAATTACCAAGCTGGAGAAGGGAGGCAGGGATTCACGATGTCTACAGGAGAGTTGAGTCATCAGATTGGGAACCAACAGTTTGTGAAACAGGACTTTCAGATGATGAGGGCTATGATCTGATTGCAAGTTTACCCGATTTAAGCCAAACAGGCTATGTCGATGAGGGATTTCTAAGTTTTGGCGCAACTTATTGTTATAGAATTGTAATGAGATTTGACGATGGCTCGGAATCTCTTGCTAGTAATGAGTTTTGTGCCTCAATCAACAAGGATGTACCAGTTATGACACATGCAGATATAGTGGTTACTGATGAAGTTATAGGTGAGGTAAATGTGGGTTGGTCTCCTCCTACAGAAATGGATACTCTGGTTTTTCCTCTCCCGTATTATTACAAAGTTTTCAGAAATAACAACCAAATTGCAGAAATTGCAGACACTAATTTTATCGATATAGGAATAAACACAACCTCTGTTCAGCATTTCTACAAGGTGGAAGCGTGGTCCACTACTTCAGAAGGTGATTTTATAGTAGGTGGTAGCGTACCTGCCAGTACTCCTTTCATCAATTTAGTTGGAAATGACAATAGCATTGACATCATGTTAGATGTCATCGTTCCATGGTATAACGTAAAGTTTTACATTGAAAGAAAGTCATTTAATCAACCTGACTTCTCACCTTTAGATACAGTTGAGTTAAGTGATTCTAAGCCTATTATTAGTGAAGTCATATACTCTGATACGGGTTTGGTAAATGGGACAGAATATTGCTATAGAGTTAAATGTGAGGGGAGTTATGACGCCCCAGGAATTGAAAGTCCCTTATTTAATTGGGCTCAGAATGCTTGTGCAACACCGTATGACTATACACCTCCTTGTCCACCAATTCTTGAAGTACTACCGAATTGCCCCGATGAAATTGATGAGATGAATTGGTGGGGAGCTACAGATTGTGCAGATGATGTCATGGGGTATTCATTGTATTGGGCTATGTTTGAAGGTGATTCGTTACTTCCTTACGCCTATTTCGACTCAGACACAAGCTACATATTTAATGAATTTGATCAGGAGGGAAGTATAGCAGGATGCTTTGCCGTAACAGCTTTAGATAGTTTAAATCTTAGACCCAATGGAGATTATTCTCGAAATGAAAGTGTATTTTCCAACATTATATGTGTAGACAATTGTCCGTTTTATTTCCTTCCAAATGTGTTCTCCCCAAATCAAGATGATGTGAATGATCTATTTAAGCCTTTTGATTGGAAATTCATTGATAGCGTCGATGTGGTAATCCACAATAGATGGGGTGAGGCTGTTTTCCGAACGAAGGATGTGAACGTGAATTGGGACGGTACTTACAACCAATCTACAGAATTTGTGCCTGATGGTGTTTACTATTATACAGTGGTGGCTTATACTCGAAGATTAAGTGGAATTGTGTCAGAGAAATTTTCCGGTAATGTGCACTTATTTGGCGGTCACAGCATTTTAGTTGAATAAAAATTAAATCCTATGTTTACAGGTATAGTTGAAAGTTTAGGTAAGATTACAGAGATTGAAAGTGAAGGCAATAATCTCCATTTTACCTTGCAATGTCCTTTTGCGAATGAGCTTAAAATAGACCAAAGCTTAGCTCATGACGGTGTTTGCCTGACAGTCGTGAAGTGCGATTCATCATCATATACTGTAACTGCCATACAGGAGACTTTGGATAGATCTAGCCTTAAGGTTTGGGCTGTAGGGAAGAAAGTAAACTTAGAGAGATGTTTGCGACTGGGAGATAGATTAGATGGCCACATGGTACAAGGTCATGTGGATACAACAGGAACGCTTGTGAGTATCGAATCGCGTGATGGGTCTTATGTCTTAAAATTCGAGCATCCTTATTCAGAGGACAATCCACAATGGATTACAATTTCTAAGGGATCGATTACTATCAATGGAATTTCTCTCACTGTGGTGGATAGCGCTGCAGGTTCGTTTTCGGTGGCGCTTATCCCTTATACATGGTCAGAAACCAATATGCATCTGTTAACTGAAGGGGATAAAGTAAATTTAGAGTTTGATATTTTCGGAAAATATATCTCGAAAATGATGGCTGTGAGACTTTAGTTGCGACTCCGTAATTTAAAGTTCTTGCCCAAATATACTTTTCGGACTTGCTCGTCTGCAGCTAACAACTCAGTTGATCCTTCCTTTAATATTTTTCCTTCAAATAGCAGATAGGCTCTATCCGTAATGTGTAGGGTTTCTTGAACATTGTGGTCGGTAATAAGGATACCTATTTGCTTCTCTCGGAGTTGTTGAACGATTCGTTGAATATCCTCTACTGCGATAGGGTCAACTCCGGCAAAAGGCTCATCAAGTAAAATAAAAGTGGGGTTACATGCTAGGGATCTTGCAATTTCAGTTCTACGTCTTTCACCTCCAGAGAGCACCTTTCCCATGCTTTTTCTCACCTTTTCAAGACCAAATTCTTCAATTAATTCCTCTAATCTACTAGATTGTTCAGACTTATTTAGAGGTTGTAACTCCAAGATGGCAGCAATATTATCTTCAACAGATAGATCCCTAAACACAGAAGCTTCTTGTGGTAAATATCCAATTCCCTTCTTTGCTCTTTCGTGCATAGCTCGGTTTGTAATTTCCTCAGACCCGATAAACACCTTTCCATTGTCCGGCTTGACAAGACCAACTACAGCATAGAAACTTGTTGTCTTGCCGGCACCATTGGGTCCTAAAATTCCAACAACTTCTCCTGGCTCTACGAAGAAGCTTACATTGTCGACAACCTTTCTACCACCATAACTTTTCTCTAGGCCTTCTGCACGTAGGACATTTTCCATTTTATAAAAGTATTAAAGTTCTACGTTCACACCAACACGAATGCCATGAATGCCATGGTTCTGTCTCATTCCTTCAGAGGACTCAGTTAATCTAAAATGATAATCGACTCGAATAAATTGAAAGATGTTTTCAATTCCTACAACGGCTTCAGCATAAACTCCATTTAGGCCAGTTGTTCCTTCCGGTAATTCTATTAGAGTTTCGTGTCGAGGATTCCATGATCCTAAAACACCCTTTACCCCAACAACTTCTCGCATTCCAGCCCTTCTAATTAGAGGTATGTGATTCAATATAGCACCCTCGCCATGCCACTCTACACTTGCTCTCGCCCATTTGTCAGTTACGAACTCAAAGTATCTCAATAAATTAAATGAAGGCTGTATCGATATAACCGTTTCATTTGCGGGTTGTAGTTCCATTAGAGCAAAGGGAGCAGTTCCGGAATAAACCCCAGAATTTGTATTCCACCTAATTCTACCAAATGGCCCAAATCTTAGCTTACCCTCCAACTCTAAAGTATATCTCCCATACCTATACTGACTCCCTGCGATATCTCTCCAAGCCTGCGTAGTTGTTAAAGTTACGATAGGAAATCTCGAGCCGAGAGAAACTCTGTCAAATGCTCCAGATACAAATTTCTCTCCATGCGCATATTTCACTTGTAAAGTGCTTTCAGCGGTAATTAAAGTCGAATTCCCTGTTGCGTCCACAGGGATAAATTCAAGCTCACCGACGGCTTCAACTTTTCTGTGTCTTAGTTCTATGAATGTTGACCAACCAGATCCAAATTCGGCCAAATAGCTTGCCTCAGATTTAATCACCTCAGTTAGATTGCTCTGACCCCCTTCAACAGATAAAGCCGAATTAAAGATATTTCCCTGCTCGAAATACCCCAACATCCCGAACTGCTCAAGATCTTTAGAATACGAAGCAAACCATTTAATACGAGGGATTTTGCGTTGTATCCATATGAATAGAGCTTTATACTTAAACTTCTTATCCTCAGTACCATATGCAACATAAAACTTGGGCATAAAAGTCCTGCTAAATTTATTTGAAGTAGAAGCTCCCAACCGAATGCGATGCCCCTCAACTAAATTCTTTGAATAGGTATAGTACCATGGGCCCAATTCAAATTTTCCAAGCATTAAAGTTCCACTTCCGAGTCCAAACAAAAAGCCCTTTATGAATTTATATTGCCTCATGGACTGAACACTGTCAGCCATTACGTAAATGTTAGACTCTTTCTCTAATAAGGGTTCCGGTCGCTTCGACATCCATGATTGTTCAAGGACTTCATTGCTTCCCTTTGCAAACGACAAATCCCTTCTTGTTGTCCAAACGGAATCTTCCCACTTCTGTGCAAATTCAAAATCTGTATTCACAACGGTACTCCTACCATATAACCCCATACTGGACCCTGTGAAAGAGATGTCCATCACCTCCTCTCGCTTTATAAGCACCCAATTACCATCGATCTGGGCATATTCCTGCTTCCATCTTAAAGCTCTTATCAAGTTTAAATTAGCCCCTTCACTAATTTTTGCCTCTACTTTACTCAGAGCTAGAGTTAATGTGTCTATCCAAAGTTCCCCTTCAAAAGTAAGTTCTCCTCTTCTTCTTGGAACAAATGCAAGATGGAAGGCAGGGCGTCCAGAGATCTTTAATGTATCTAAAATATAGTATCGGTAATGTAGGTTTCCTCTATCGTGCAAAGGACTGGTAAACGCCTTGTCAACGAGAAGAAGTTGGTTCTCGTATAGATTAATATTAAGAAATTCAGCAGTTATACTTGATGAATTTTCGCCATCAGAAAACCAAGTAGCACGAGCTGATTCAACTCTTTGTTCTTTCCTTCTTGGTTTTTTTTGTGTACGCTTTGTTCCTATCGATTCTGAAAAGAAAGTTGGAAGTGCTATTCTCGCATCTGACGAGTCTAGTCCATCCCAGACCCATGCAAAGGCTCCCCAATATTTTCTACTTGGTAACTTTTTCGGGATGTCATTTAAGTCAATCTGTAGCTTTTCATGATATTTATAACTAACCCCAGGAAGTTTTGCTGGGTCATTCATGGATTTGGCCTCTGCCACCCTTTGCATAAGAGGTTTGGCAGGATTTTTCTGTTTCTTGTCTGGTCTGACTTCAGCAACGGACAATTCAATGCGTTTTGATTCAAGAGCTATATCTAATTTCTGTCTAACTTGTTTTTGTACTGGTATACTTTGTGAGATGTACCCCATAAATGAGATATGGACCCTAGATACTTTACGTTCACATACAAGTTGATATTCGCCTAAGCCATTTGTCATAGTTCCAATTGATGTGCCAGAAAAACTGACATTGACATACGGAAGTGCCTTCCCGGTTTCGCCATCGAACACCCTACCTGAAACTATTGTTTTTTGGGCTGTAAAGCCTAAGCTAAAAAAATATAATGCAGTAAGTAATACAACGTTTTTAAAGTTCATTTATTAAGGCTATGCACTCATTTGAGTCTTTCTAAGCTTCTCCTCCCTTCTAGCAATTACAATGCCCAATTCATATAATGCGAGTACAGGTAATGAAACCATAATCTGACTTGTAATGTCTGGAGGAGTTATTATCGCAGATAAAACAAGAATTCCCACAAGTGCGTGCTTACGGTATTTCTTAAGCCCCTTAGGGGTAACTACGCCTGCTCTAGCTAAGAAGAAAATAAGTACTGGGAGTTGAAAAATTAGCCCCGCCGCAAACGAAATGGTAGAAACCGTTTTCACATAAGACATCACCCCAATTCTCGCAGCTACATCGCCAAGCTCATAGTGTCCCAAGAATTGAAGCGAAAGCGGAACGATGCCCCAATATCCGAAGGCAACTCCTAAGAAAAATAAAGTAGATGAAGCTGCGCCAGCGCCTTGAGCAGCATTCTTCTCGGCCTTCTTCAACGCGGGTTTAATAAACGCCCACAACTGTAGTGTAATAATAGGAAATGCGAGAATGATTCCTCCCACCAACGAGACGACTATATGGGCTGTGAAGTTTCCCATCATGGAGGTGTTAATCAGTTCGTATGTGATTTCTTTCACGCATAACTTATCTCCAACACCGATTAATTCCGAGATTTTACACCAAATCCGAAAGCTAATAAACTCTTCATTTCTAGGTCCGAATAAAACGGTATTAAATAACCAATCCTTTTGAATAAATAAAATGGTCGCACCTGCAAAAATAGAAATGACAGAATAAAACAACCTCTTTCTAATCTCCTCGAGGTGGTCAAAAAAACTCATTTCTTTTTCGTCCGGCATTTCCTGATCTAATGGACTCATTGTTGGACCTTATTTATTGCTAGTAACACCTTCTTTAACGAGGTCATGCAAATGTACTAATCCGAGATACTCATTGTCTTCAGTTGTTACAATTACTTGTGAAATTCCTAGGTCTTGCATCGCTGTAGCAGCCTTAGCTGCAAGTTCCTTCTGAGGTTTTATAAGTGGATTGTTACTCATGATCTCTGACGCAATAGCGGTACTTCCTTTTTCTAGAGCACGCCTTAAGTCTCCGTCGGTGATTATTCCTACTATTTTTTTATTTTGAATAACAACAGTTGCACCATATCGTCCTTTGGTCATGGACATAAGTACTTCTTGAAGTGACGATTCGAGATTTACCTGAGGAGTTCGATCTTTGTCAAAGAGGTCTTCCAATGTGACGGTAAGTTTCTTTCCCAAAGCACCTCCAGGGTGAAATTTAGCGAAATCTTCAGCTTTGAATCCACGAATTTCCATAAGACACATTGCGATCGCATCTCCAAGTGCCATTTGGACCGCGGTACTTGTTGTAGGAGCTAAGTCATAAGGGCAAGCTTCAGCGTCTATTCCAGCAATTAGAACGTGGTCAGATTGTTTCGCAAGTGGCGAGTCAGAAGCTCCAGTAACTCCAATAATTGGGTGCCCATGCTGTTTCAAAAGAGGCACAAGAGCCATGACTTCTGGACTTCTTCCGCTCTTTGACAAGCATAAAACGACGTCACCCAATTGAATGATGCCTAAATCTCCATGAACGGCATCACCTGCATGAACGAACAAAGCAGGAGATCCAGTAGAGTTTAGAGTAGCTACTATCTTTCTCCCGACATCGGCACTTTTACCCACTCCAGTTAAAACGACACGTCCTTTAGTATTAATAATCAACTTGATTACATCTACAAAGCTATTATCTAATAATGTAGCAAGTCGATGTATAGCATCTCCTTCCATACGAAGCGTATTCAGCGCTCTGTTTAAAATAGTGTCGTCAGAACTGGACATAAGTAAATATTATTAAGCCTTGAAAATAAATTTGTTGGTATAGATAAACGGCTTATCTTTATTGAGCAAATTTAGACATTGATGAGCCTGATTGATGATTCGCCGAAAGAGGCGTTACAAAAATATTTTGGATTTAAAGAATTCAAAGGAGAACAAGAGATTGCTATCCAAAGTATCCTTGAAGGTAAGGACACTTTTGTGATCATGCCTACAGGCGGCGGTAAATCTATGTGCTATCAGCTTCCTGCCTTAATGTTAGATGGAGTGGCTCTTGTTGTATCTCCTCTAATCGCTCTAATGAAAAATCAGGTTGATGCTTTACGGGGCAATCACGAAGACCCTTCAATAACGCATTATCTAAATTCTTCTTTAAATAAAGCGGAGGCTGAAACTGTTAAGTTAGATGTTTCCTCAGGTAGGACGAAAATCTTATATGTAGCCCCTGAAACGCTAACTAAAGAGACAAATATTGAATTTCTGAAATCAGTTAAAATCAGTTTTGTAGCAGTAGATGAAGCTCATTGTATTTCTGAGTGGGGACATGATTTCCGACCTGAGTACAGAAGAATACGTCCCATTATTAAGCAAATAGCTGATGTTCCAATTATCGCTTTGACGGCAACAGCGACTCCAAAAGTTCAGCAAGATATTCAGAAGAATCTTCAGATGGTTAATTCGACTTTAATCAAGTCGTCTTTCAATAGAGAGAATCTTTACTATGAAGTCAAACCGAAAAAAGATGCTTTGAAACAAATTGTTCAGCATTGTATTAGTAATAAAGGGAGGAGTGGAATTATTTACTGTTTAAGTAGAAAGAAAGTTGATCAAATTTCAGAAACATTATCTGTAAATGGTGCTAAAGTGTTGCCTTATCACGCTGGAAAAGACACTAAGACTAGAAGTAAAATCCAAGATGCATTCTTAATGCAAGATGTAGATGTAATCGTTGCTACAATTGCTTTTGGGATGGGTATAGATAAGCCAGATGTTAGGTATGTAATACATTATGATATACCTAAAAGTTTAGAGAGTTATTATCAAGAAACAGGACGTGCAGGAAGAGATGGTGGTGATGGGCATTGCATCGCATTTTATAGTCATAAAGACATCGAAAAACTCGAAAAATTTCTTCAAGGTAAACCTCTTGCGGAACAAGAAATAGGGTCGCAGCTTCTTCAGGAGGTTATGTCATACGCAGAGACATCAATATCAAGGAGAAAGTTCCTCCTTCATTATTTTGGTGAAGAATTTGATGAGATAAATGGTCCAGGCGCTAAGAACTGTGACAACTCCAGATATCCTAAGCCGCAATATGAAGGTAAGGATGAAATCCTAATGATTTTAGGTGCAGTTAAGGAGCATAAGGAGGATCATAAAATGCAGTTTATATCTGCAGTTTTAATAGGTGAAAGCAATAGAGAGGTAGATGACTATAACGGTAAGAACAGTTCATTTTGGAATAAGGGAAAGGGAAAGACAGATAGATATTGGAATGGCGTAATACGTCAGTCTTTGGTTTTGGGATATCTTAAGAAAGAAATTGAAAAATACGGTGTTTTGACCCTAACAGAGAAGGGGAATACATTTTTAGAGAATCCGGTTTCTGTAATGTTAGCTGAGGAAAGGGATTATAGAGATGTTGATACTGGAGATAAGATGGTCCAAACGCGACGTGGACAAGGAGGTGTAGCCGACGACACGCTTCGTAAAATGCTTGTAACTCTTCGAAAAGAAATTGCTGATCAGAAGAGTTTGCCACCATATGTTATTTTTCAAGATATTTCATTAGATGAGATGGCGATTCACTATCCGATTAAAGAAGAGGAACTGTTGAGGATTTCTGGTGTAGGGACGGGGAAGGCTAAGAAATTTGGGGCAATGTTTTTAGCACTTATTGCTAAGTATGTTGACGAAAATAAGATAGAACGCGCAGATGATTTATTAGTCAGGACGAGTTCGAAAAGATCTTCCGATAAGGTTTCTATCATCCAGCAAATCGATAGAAAGATGAACCTTGATGATATTGCTGCTCGCACAAGTTTAAACAGAGAGGCTGTATTATGTGAGATTGAACAAATAGTTGCAGCCGGAACGAAACTTAATATATCACACCTTATAGAAGAGTCTATGGATGAGGATTGTGTCGAAGAGCTTTTTGAATTCTTCAGTGAATCGGAGGATGAAGGAATAGAAGCCGCCCTTATTGAATTTGAAGACTCATATTCTGAAAATGAGCTTAGACTTATGAGGGTTAAATTTCTTAGCGATGTTGCAAACTAAGTCATTACAGCAGCGTAGGCCATAAGCCCAGCCCCTATTTCTAAAGCACTCTCGTCAATATCAAATGTAGGCGTATGTAAGCCGCTATGACCTAAATCAGAAGTGGGACTTGAAGTTCCTAAACGGTAAAAACAACCTGGGATTTCATTTGCAAAAAAGCTAAAGTCTTCAGCAGTCATCCTTTCGGGTAAATCGTGAACCTTATCCTCTCCAAGGTATTCTTCGGCGATGACTCTCATTCTCTTTGTCAGCTCTGGATTGTTGTAAACACTTGGGTAGCCAACAGGAATGTGAAAATCTACGGTTGCACCTCGCTTATAACAGATAGAATCTACAATCTCACGCATTTTTAAATGTGCGTTGAACCTCCATTCTTCGTTTAATGACCTAAATGTTCCCTTTAACCTCACTTCGTTAGGTATAACATTTGTTGCTCCCTTCCCTTCAATAAACCCAAACCCAAGAACGGTTTTCATTTCGGGATTAGGTCTTTCCTTGATAAACTTTTCTAAAGCCAAAAGAATTTCAGAGGCTACAAGAAGTGGATTGACTTGATTTTTAGGCAGTGCGGCATGTCCACCTTTCCCTTTCACAACAATATGAAATTCATCTGCTGAGGCCATATATGTTCCAGATCTCATCCCAACATGTCCAGCTGGGAGATCGGGGAAAACGTGTTGGCCTAAAATATGCTTAGGAATTGGATTTTTCAGTACTCCTTCACCGACCATTAACGATGCTCCTCCAGGTAAACATTCTTCCCCTGGTTGGAATATGAGCCTAATCGTGCCATCCCACTTTTCACAATTTCTTGACAATATTAAAGCAGCGCCTAACAATGATGTAGTATGAACGTCGTGACCACAGGCATGCATTATTCCTGGATTACAGGAAATATAGTCAACTTTATTGAGTTCGGTGATGGGCAGTGCATCTAAATCGGCTCTTAAAGCAATAAGTTTTGATGTGGGGTTGACCCCTTTTATGGTTGCAACTATTCCGGTTCCTGAAACCCCTGATTTATAAGGTATCCCCATTTTATCTAACTCACAACAAACAAACTCCATGGTCTTAAACTCCTTATAGGATAACTCAGGGTGTGCGTGAAGATGCCTTCTCCAACTCGATAGTTGTGGAGATATTTCTTTTGCCACCTGTGCAAATAAATCAGCTAAGTTGTCTCGTTGTTTCATAGTTGATATTTCCATGTAGAATAAGTTATAACCATGAAACCTAGAAATCAAAATTTAAACTCAAAGTGAATTTTCTGGGTAAAATCCTTCCATCATCAATACCCCAACCCCAATCAGCAGCAATCCAATAACCCATCACACGAGAGCGCACTCCATATCCGAAGTCATAAATAATGGGCTCTCTGTTGTTCTCAATGATGACTGTTATAGGATTGTTTTCTATGGTTGTCGAGTTAAAGGTGTTTTCTTCTGAATATGGATGTATGCCTGTCCAAGCAGATCCGATATCTGCAAATCCTATTAACTGAAAGTTTCTAATAAAATCTGTTTTTGCGGGTTCTGTAAAAATGGTACTCCAAACAGGGACTCTTAACTCAGCATTCAAAACAGTTGCGTTTGAACCATTCCTTGCGTTGTTAGCAAAGCCTCTCATAGGAGTGATTCTAGCTTGGTAGGAATAGGATTGAGATGGGTCGATAGGGGTGCCGTAATTATTTGAAAACGATAGGCTATTGTCCATTCCTCCAAGTAAGTGCAATAATTTCAATTCACCGATGGACCAGTCTCCAGCCGCCCTAAACGCAATGATTGAATTGGCATAAATTTTAAAATATCTTCGGATGTCGAATCCTATTGTTCCGAAACTGGCATTAAACCCATCTAAATAGAATTCAGCCCAAACCTTAGCTCTCAATCCTTCTCTAATATTTAATGCGGGATTACGAGTGTCATCATGCACGAAGGAAATGTCAAAACCAATTTGGTCTGTCCAATGATTAGGAGCAATTAAACTGAACATTTCTGTTCCTTGGATCACAGCTCTATCTAAACGTATCAAAGCTCCAGCCCTTATGCTCTTCACCTCATCTATTGGGAAAGTAAGCCTATAGCGTGCAAAATGTGATTGAGATTCAACCAATGTGTAGCTAAGAGGATCTAAACTTGTAGAGCCCTGCCTCTGGAAGGAAAACATTCGGTCAACCTTTTTTGATAGGTCGAAGTAAGATATCCCTATAAGGCTATTATTTAGGTTCGCGGGGATGTTAAATCCTGCGATAACGTGCTTATCGTCAAAAAGATCGCTAATTCTGATTTCTGTAGCATTTCCTAAACCCGGCTGGAATGATGATGTTCCGTCATAGACTCTGTAAAATTGAGACCCGAAGGCGTTACTAACTTGACTCTGTAATTTTTGTAGAGAAAAATTGAGTCTATAGTTGCTAGGTTTCATCTGAACATTGCTTTGATTAGATTGAACCGTTTTATCTAATTCAGGCAGCTTTTCATCAGACTCTTTTTTCTTTTGTTCTTCAAAATCAAATCTGTAATTTCTAATATCTACCTCAGTTTCAGAATATAAAATAGACCAATTGGGAGCAATAAATACTCCATCATTATTTGCGTTAAAACCTCCATCTGTCAATACAAATTGATTCGAGGTTCTTTGCTTAGTTTCTGGCACCCTTCCTAGATTAGCTCGGAATAAATGACGCATTGTATAGGTGTTCCCGTAGCAAAAACCACTTGCGGTGTCACAACTGAAATTTAAAACGGGTATATCTAATTTCGATATTACTCGAGTGTCAAAAAAGGTTCTGTACCTAATGATAGTGTCTATGCTGAGAATTGTGCTATCAGCCCAACCCCAGTTCATTTCTTGGCTTCCATCTTCAAACTCGGATAAATAAATAAATTCCTGCCCTCTCAGTGGCACGGGGTATCTCTCATCAATTAGTGGTGTGTTGACCAGTTGCTCAATCGGCCTAATTTCTTCATCGATGTGGTATATAAACAAGTCTAAATTAGAATTAAAGGGTATGTTATCTCTATCCTCTCGAAGCTTGGAATCAGGCCTGTTGGATGAAAAAATGATCGACTTACCATCTTTAGTAAACCTTGGGTGCAAATCATCAAATCGATCCCTCCACAAAGGCTCCTGTAAATTACCAATCACTCTGTAGATGTAAAGATCTGATCTTCCATTAGACATGCCAGAGAATACGATGCTTCTACCATCGGGGGAGTAATCCATGGACAAAACCTCATCTATTTTAAAAAGTTCTTTTTCTATGGGTTTTTCACCTAATCGAACTGTGACAAGAACAGGTTGGCCTTTTTTTATAATGGTGTAAGTGAACTGTTCCCCATTCGGGTGCCAGGCAATTGTAGGCGTTAAGCCACTTTTAATTAAATCTAATTTATGCCCATGTTGTGCCCATCGCTCAATTTTGCCTTCGTTTATGTTATATGTCCAAACCCTCCATTGGCCTCTCTCATCAGTAACAAACGCAACAGTTTCTCCATCTGGAGAGTGGCTAAAGCATAAGTAGTCATACCGTTTCCTTAAATTAAAACCGAGATTACCTCCATTTTTTAATGCTATTTTTCGATTTTTTCGTCCAACGTTAGGTGGTAGTAATTCACCATAAAGTTTAGGTGTTCCAGTTAAGTGATAATTAATCACCTCAGATAATAAATCCTTTAGCCCAAGGCCAGTCGCAAATCTAAATCCGCCCTCTACACTTCGATTTACCCTTACCATGTATATGACATTCGCAATGGCAGGGATTCCGTACACATCAGCTACATAATCCCAGATAGCCCCTCCAAGCTCTCCCGCTTCAGTCCCTTCACTTCTATCGATAGTTGCTAGAGCCCTTGATCTCGCGGAGTCGAATATGTGAACATTGGCTTTCGCTGTTTTATTTGTCGAAATGTAATTCACGAGTCCTTCCTCAAACCAATCGGGAATTTGTAACATACTCGAATTTCTTAGGGCATCCTGCCAACCTCCACGATATAAGGTTTGGTGTAAAGCAATTCTTGCCAATCCTTCTTTTAAATCTTGTTCTAATCGCCGCCGATCTCCAGTACCATAAATAAACAGTTTATTCCCTATAATTTTTGCATTTCCCCCAATATTATCATCCCCAGAATCACCGTTCAATACGCCGATGTTACTTTGCCTAAATTCTGCAATATTGTTATAGACAAGAATTTGTACAGGACCTTCTAAATTGCTGCCGAAATACGGCTTCAAATCTTTCGCTGATTGATTGACTATACCCGCGATATCCCCTGCAAGCTCCTTTCCTCCTTGATAATAGTAAATTTCAAAGATTCCTTCAGAGTGATATTGCCAAACAAAATCCCTATACTGAACTCGGTTCTTTCCGAACTCTACTTGAAGTCCGTCATAAAACTGCGCATAAAAACTGTTTCCGCTTAAAAACAGACCAGCTAAAAGCAGCGATATTGAATATAATATTTCTTTATGGCGCATTCTTTTACGAATCTACGTTAAAGTATTTTTACCGCATGAATAGACTTCACTCTTTTGTTTTCAATGCTTTTTCAGAACAAACGTATCTACTCGATCACGGAAATGGAGAGGCGACGGTATTCGACCCGGGAATGAGTTCGACTCAGGAGAGAAAGGCGTTTGAGGAGACTTGTGAAAGGTTGGGAGTAGTTGTGGTTCAGTGCCTTCTTACGCACGCGCATTTAGATCATGTGATGGGAACAACTTGGATTAAGCATAGATATGGTTGTGGCCCGAGGTTGCATCCCACGGACGAGCAGACATGGGTGCAGGCTCCTATTTCGGCTCAATTGTATGAGATTTCTCTTGACGAACTTCCGGATAGGGGAGAAGATTTAGGCGAGCATGGATCGACGATAGTATGTGGTGATATAGAGCTCGAAATTAGATGTGCTCCTGGTCATAGCATAGGTCACGTAGTGTTTGTGTGTCACAAATCGAAGTTCGTGGTTGGGGGAGACGTGCTCTTCTCGGGTAGTATTGGGAGAACAGATTTGCCAGGTGGAGATCCCGATATACTTGCAAAGAACATAGAAGAGCAGTTGTATTCCCTAAGTGATGATTATACGATTCATCCAGGTCATGGAGGGGCGACTACTATAGGAAAAGAAAAGAGTTCGAACCCATTTGTCAATGGTTCTGGAACGGGAATACTTCAGAGCTAAGAGCGACTTTTTAAAATTTAGCGTCGAGTGCGATTATGCAAGGCGACGTGAAAGTTTTACGAGCAGAAGGAGGACTGGGACTTCGATGAGGGGGCCTATAACGCCTACGAAAGCTTCTGAGGAGTGAAGCCCAAAGACCCCAATTGCGACCGCGATGGCAAGTTCGAAATTGTTCCCTGCTGCTGTAAAAGCTACTGCGCGATTTTTAGGTTTGTCAACCCCTAGCTTGACCCCTGTGAAATAGCTTAAGATCCACATTCCGAAGAAGTAGAGTATGAGGGGAATTGACACGAGTATTACATCTGAGGTTTGGTCTAAAATTCGCGCACCTTGGAGGGAGAACATTACCACAATGGTAAAGAGGAGGGATATGAGGGTAAGTGGGGCTATTCTGGGGAGAAATGAGTTGGTGTACCAAGTGAGGCTTTTAATGCGGATGAGAAGGGCTCGTCCACCTATGCCTAGAAGAAAAGGTAATCCTAAGTAAAGCCCTACGTTAGTTGCCACCATAATGAAAGGAACATTTATCGCGATTCCATCCATACCAAGCCAAGTGGGTAATATTGAGAGGAAAAAGTATGCATAGAAGCTGAATGTGAAGACTTGAAATAGAGAGTTTAGCGCGACTAAAGCTGCTCCATAGGACCTGTCACCTTCTGCTAGGTCGTTCCAAACAAGAACCATTGCGATGCATCTCGCCAACCCGATAAGCACCACACCAGTCATGAGTTCAGGTCTATCGCCTAAGAAATAGGCAGCAAGGAAGAACATGAACAGTGGCCCTACAATCCAGTTGAGGATAAGTGATAGAGATAGTAGTTTTTTATTCTTTAGTACTTCTGGTAGGGTTCTGTAATCTACCTTCGCCAGAGGCGGATACATCATAACGATTAGGCCTATTGCGATAGGGATGTTTACGCCCTTAAACTGAATGCTATCTATGGTTTCAGAGACGCCTGGTAGAAACGCGCCGAGCAATATACCCACCGCCATGGCAAGGAAGATCCAAAGTGTTAAATACCTATCTAAAAAACCGAGCCTGATCAACTTATTCTGTTGTTTGAGTTTCAGCAGCAGCCTCTATTTTTAGGGTGGCAGCTTTGTTGAGCTCTTTTTGGTCTGTGCCATAGTGAATACCCAATACGATAGCCACACTGACCATTAAACCTACGATGAGCTTGAGAAAATCCTTAGCTACGATAGGGAATATCATCTTGATGTTACCTTTCTTTGTGAGGCCGGTATTTAATGCAAGTTCACGACCGCAAAGTAACCCTACAAAGACCCATGTAGTAGACATAGGTATGTTATTCATCTGCTTGAAGTAAAGAAGTAAGAAAGCGTATGCGAGGTCGATTAAGGTTGCAGATCTAACGTACTTGGTGCTCTGCTTATCTAGAACGATTTGTTGGATTTTACCACCTTGTCTATAGAAGATATTGGCCAGACCTGAAACGAAGAAAACGATGATGAGAATTAGTTGCCATACCTCTAATTGGCGAGGTAGGAATACTGCAATGTTGGCAACATCATGAGATAGCCATGTGTACCATAGAAAACCTGTACTGATCCACTGGAATGTTCTCCAGAAAGGCTTGTATTTTTCGCTGATATCATCTTTCTCGTTAATTACACGAGAAACGACTAACCATAGGACGTAAGCAACAACAGCAGCAAGACCGTATCCCAGGATACTTTTCATCAGCATCTTTTCGAGTACAAAAGTTGAAGCGAATGCTGAAAGGACTAGGAATGATGTTGATACTGGGATGCCCTTTCTTGTTAGAGCGACAAGAGCAAGTGGGGCAAGAGCGTGGTACCATTGTGGTTCTATGTATGGAATCTTTGTGAGACGCCCGAAAGAAATATCTCCATCTCCAGTGTACCATCCGTAAACTAATGTGAGAATAAGAACGCTAGAAGCTGCAATCCAAAGCTGCCACCATTTAAACCTCTCGCGGTTAGAAGCAAGCCAAGTCCCTAAAGTCTGAACACTATCGTTAGCGATAACTGAGTATCCTGCGAGGATGAACCCGATGGTTGTAAATAAAGCTACCATGTCTTTTTATTTAAAAATAACAGTTGTTTTCAGGACAAGTTCCCTTAAGATTTCTTGTTCAAAACAAGTCCAATGTTAAGATATTGTTAAGTTTTAGGATTGTAAAATACTTACACCTTTCTTGAGTGTAAAACTGAACGTTGTGCCTTCTTTAAATGTAGATCTTACGTGAAGATTTCCTCCGTGTGCTTCGACGATGTGCTTTACGATTGCCAATCCGAGGCCTGAACCACCTTCGTGACGGGAGCGGCTTTTATCGACTCGGTAGAACCTCTCGTATATTCGGAGTAGATCTTCTTCTTTGATCCCTATACCGTCGTCTGCCACTTCTACTAGAATATTATCTCCCATATCGTAAAACCTCACCCTCGTCTTCCCTCCATCCTTCCCATAATTGATCGAGTTTACCAGGAGGTTAGAGAGTACCTGCTCTATTTTTTGCGGATCACATAGAACAATAAAATCTTCGGTAGATCTAACTTTCAAATTAACGTTAGCGTCCTTTGCTTTGCGTTCGAGGTTATCTATGATATCGTTGCTTAACTCCACTATACTTATAGGTTCCGGATCTATGGTCATCACACCAGACTCGATTCTAGAGATACTATCTAAGTCTTCAAGTAGCCTCGTCATCCTATCAATATTCTTCTCTGCTTTGGATAAAAATTTACGATTTATTTCCGGGTTATCTAAGCTGCCCTCGAGCAGGGTCAGAATAAATCCCTGAATGTTAAATAAAGGAGTTTTTAACTCATGAGCTAAGTTGCCGATGAAGTCTTTTCTGAAGGAGTCTGTTTCACGTAGGAGGTTTATTTCTTTAATTTGATCTTCAGCCCACTTCATCACATCTTGATTGGCCGTCTCTAAGACGTCTTCATTCATCTTGATTAACTGATCTTCACCACCCTTAATTTTACTAATGGTCTTGTAGAGGACTTTAATCCTGTGATCGATAAATTTTTCAACGGCACTGTAAATCACGAAATAGCTAATTTCCTCGAGAAGAATCCCCACTATAATAGATGCGGCCCAAAGCTCAAATGCTTCAGCTAGCCACAATATAGTTATCGTAGCCAAAGCGCCCATAACGCCAATGGAAATAGAGGATAGTCTTGCGACATCTTTAGGGGTGCGCTCCATTTGACTCAAGCTTTCTAGTTACATTTATAACCCACTCCCTTAATGGTAGTGATAAGATCATCGCCAAATTTCTCTCTCAACTTGCGGATATGGACGTCTATCGTCCTGTCTCCTACAATCACTTCTGTTCCCCAGATTTTATCCATTATCTCTTCCCTTTTGTATACAGTACCAGGGTCAGAGCATAGGAGAGACAAAAGCTTGAATTCTTTTCTAGGCAAAGCAACTTCACCACCATCAAACAGTACGCTATGGTGTTTTGTATTTATCTCTACTCGTCCAGCTTTAATTATAGATTCGCTTCCTTCTTTATTGGAGATACCACCTCTTTTCAATAATGCTTTGACGCGGCTGACTAGGACTTTGGGTTTTAGGGGTTTTAAGATGTAATCATCGGCACCAGCATCAAAGCCTGCAATTTGACTATAGTCTTCTCCTCTTGCCGTTAAAAATGCAATGAGCACAGATTTCAATGCTTCATTTTCTCTAATCCTCTCACAAGTTTCAATGCCATCCATTTCAGGCATCATCATGTCTAAAATTATTAAATCTGGAAGAAATTCCTGAGCGACTTTGACTCCCTCTAGACCATTTTGAGCTACTCGAACTTCGTAACCTGCATTCTCTAAATTGTAGGATAGGAAATCTAGGATGTCACTTTCATCATCTACCAATAGGATTTTCTTCATATGTTAATCTTTAATACGGTTAAATTTAAGAGCTAAGAGCATCCATTTAGGGAAAGGCTTAGAGGGAGCTTGTTTTTGCACATTCATAAAAAGACCAATTTTTTCTACGATTGGTATTTTATGAACTTCTATAAATTCTATCCAGCACTCGTCAGGGTCATCAATATATGTACAGTGAACAGATGTATGATCTCCCATACTTAAAGCACTGTCCGTATTACATCTAAAGCCGAATCCTTCTTTTTGTAACTCTTTCCCAAGCTCATTCATTCCCCTTACATCAAAACCAAGGTGGACAATCCCCTTATCAGCCCAGATCCGGTCTTCAAAAATAAATCTACCCTGTCTATCTAATGCGACTACTAACTCTATGTATGTCCTTCCCGTCAAAGATGAGAACCCTCCAGCTCCGCGATTAGATTGGGTTAGCAAAACCCTGTGGTAACTTTGCTCGCCACCTGGCAAATGAGACCAATCTTCAAACACACCCTTTTTATCGTAAAGCACTTTATCGTACCCAAGTTTGTTGGTGTAAAGTTTTAAAGCGTTTCCCATATCACTAACTCCAATCGTTCCTCCTAACACCCCTCCACTTGGGTGGCCGTTGTTAGTGAACCAATTGTCTGATTCTAAGATTTGGAATAAATTCCCATCGAAATCTCTCAAGAAAAACGTAAGCCTTCCGAGTGGATCTATCACCATTTCTTGATCGCAAGTATTTGGTATAACGCTGAGCGCGTGTTCATGCATCTTCCTTATGTCGGGAGTCTTCACCATCGTAGATCCTATTCCTAGGTCTCCTTGCCTGATTGCGAAAACAGGCCCTTGAGGCTTAAATGAAGTTGGGGAAATGACCTCAACGGCAGAACCGCCTTGGTGATTCAACACCATGCTGGCTCTCTTTACGATTGTTTCTCCTTTGCAGTGAGAATCCATAAGCGGAGCAGGAGCTTCAGCGTCAAAAAATGGCATGTCTAATCCGAATAACTTTCTGTAGAGTTTAAGACTGGCATCCATATCTGACACTGCAATGCCTATATGTTGTATGCCTTGAATAACGTAACTCATTGTTAGTGTGTTTTCTCCTTACTCATGCATTAACGGAGTGTTGCATCAGTTGCCTTTATAATTCCATCGAGAATCCTTGCTACGCTCTTTTCGATTTGTTTGTCAGTAAGGGTTTTACTTTCATCTTGTAGGGTCAGGCCTACAGCATAACTTACCTTACCCTTCTCCAGTTTATCTCCTTCATATACGTCAAATAATGACATTTTTTTAAGGATTTTATTTTCGGCTTTAAAAGCAAATTCTTTAATAGATTCGAAACTGACACCTTGATCAAGAATTAATGACAGGTCTCTTTTTACCGAAGGGAACTTAGGCAGTTCTTTCGCGATAATTTTTCTTTTCTTCCGAGCTCTCAATAGAGGCTTCACAAGTAAATCTGCCCAAAATACAGGTTTGTCAACTTTGCACATTTTTGTAACGTCTGGGTGTACTTGTCCAAATCTACCAATGATATTGTTCCCAATTTTAATCACATTACCTTCCAGCAATAATCCTCCTTCATCAACTATTTCGCTCACTTTAGAACTCACACCGACTTGATCTAGCAATGCTCCGACTGCTTCCTTCAGAGTAAACATATCGACATTATCCTCTTTTTCATTCCAGTTTACTGGCATCTTCCTCCCTGTAACCCACAAGCTCAAATGCTCGGTTTCTTTATATCCAGAGGTTTCACCTTTCTCTTTTACTTGGTAGGTTCTCCCAAATTCAAAGAGTTTTAAATCTACAGATTTGTGATTTTTATTTCTCGCGATTGCCTCTAAACCTTGAAAAACGAGACTTTGCCTCATCACCCCTAAATCGCCACTTAGTGGATTGAGAATTTCAACAGTAGTCTTGGGATTAAGATCGGAGTCTTTCCAGCATTGCTCTGAATACGCAGCCTTTGTTAGTGAATTAGACATAATCTCGTTATATCCTCTAGCCACAAGCGTCGATGCAAGGCCAAAGAGTATATCTTCTTTATCTGGCTCCGATGACACTTCAAGAGTTGAAGATATTCGAGATGGAATTTCTATTTGATCAAATCCATGAATTCTAAGAATTTCCTCAATAACGTCTGCCGGCCTTGTAACATCACTTCGGTAGGCTGAAACCATCAAGTTCATCCCTTTCTTACTTTCTGACCGTACCTCAATATCAAGCGCTCCTAAGATGGACTTCACATGAGCTCTATCCAGCTTAGATCCTATCATCTTATCGAGCATATCCCACTCAAGATCAACCTCATATCCAGGTGCATAGCTCGTTTCCCCGAGCTCTATAGCCCCAACTACTTTAGCTCCGCTCCACTCACAAATCAGTTCTGACGCTCTTTCCGCTGCCGCCTTCACCATATTTGGATCCACCTGTCTCTCAAACCTGAAAGAAGCGTCGGTAGAAAGTCCATGCCTCTTAGCGGATTTTCTCACGGAGACGGGATTGAAGAATGCAGACTCTAATAAAATGCGGGTGGTGCTATCGCTTACTCCGTGCTTTGAACTACCAAATACTCCCGCTATGCACATCGCTTCGTTCGCGTCTGCAATTACGAGGTCAGACGAGTTTAACTTTCGTTCTGTAGAATCAAGAGTAGTTATTTTCTCGCCCTTAGTTGCGAGTCTCACTTTAAGTTCTCCTTGGATAGTTTCGGTGTCGAAGGCGTGGAGTGGTTGGCCTAACTCGTGAAGCACATAGTTAGTAGCATCCACTACATTGTTAATTGGAGCGCATCCAATTCCACGAAGGAACCTCTGAGCATGCTCTGGCGAAGGTGCAATCTTTACACCCTCCAACTCGACTAAAGTATAACGGGGGGCTAAATCACTTGCCTCTACAGATGTTTTAAAACCTCCTGTGAGTCCTTTTGAGAAGTCAATACTAACCCCACCTAGTGTTTCGATTTTATCAAGTCCTGTTTGAGTAAACTCGCTAACGGTTCCGTGCATAAGCCCAGCTCTCAGATCTCGAGCTACACCTAAGTGCCCCATCGCATCATTTCTGTTAGGCGTGAGTCCGATTTCGAGAACTTCGTCTGATCCGACCTCAAAAACTTCGCTTACAAGTGTGCCTGGACTCCACTTTTGATCTAGCTGTATTATCCCACCGTTAGGTATTCCCACACCCACTTCCTCAGCTCCACAAAGCATTCCGAGACTTACCTCACCACGAATCTTTCCTTTCTTAATCTTAAATGGTTCGCCTCCCGTAGGAAAAAGTTCAGCTCCAACAGTAGCTACAACCACTTTTAAACCTTTAGCGGCATTAGGTGCGCCACAAACAATATCAAGCGCGTCTTTGGAACCTATATCAACTTTGCAACAACGAAGTCTATCTGCGTTAGGGTGCTGGTGGCATTCTGTAATATGTCCTACTACGAGCCCGCGCAATCCTCCCGGCACATCATCAACTGTCTCTACCCCTTCTATCTCAAGTCCTGTAGCTGTTAAGACTACTGCAGCATCATCTGCTGATAGTGCAATACTTAGGAACTCCTGAATCTTTCTATATGATACCTTCATAATTGGTTTTAAAGTGATGCAAAGTTACTAACTTTGAGTCCCCAAATCGGGATGTAGCTCAGTTGGTAGAGTACGCGTCTGGGGGACGTGAAGTCGCAGGTTCAAGTCCTGTCATCCCGACTTATAAATGGGAGCGATAGCTCCCATTTTTTTTGCTGTTATTAAACGAATCAAATCTATTTATTTGCAATGTTAAATGATAGATCAGAAAGTTGAACCACGTTGTTTATTTTTCCTCTTTCCATATGATGCTTTACTGTAAGCACTTTGATATTTTATAATCTTAGAAATAGAAGCTTGTATTGTGCCGTATGCATCGTTGCGACCAGGGTTTCCTCTTTGACTCCCAGATGAATGGGATAAGCCTGAGGGTCTGCTTAGAATGACCCCTATGTCGTTTAGGTTGTTTGTGTCAGCATAAGGTCCGCTCAAATCGTCTAAGAAATCTGTAAATGTTACAGACCAAACCATCTCAAAAGCGAATCTCCAGTCATTGTTCAAGGTAACTCCAGCTCCAATTCCCAAAGGAATGGCAATACTTAATTGAGAGTATGCAACTCCTCCTGTTTGATATTTCCTCAGATCGTACCATAAATTGTAATCAAAACTATCAGGATTTGTAGTAATCAAACCAGTTTCATAGTGAGATTCAGCGGCTTTACGTGTCAATCTTGCTTGCGGATTATGATTAAAAAGGGAGCCCCCCGCAATCCCATAAATTTCACCACTTACACGTCGCCGAAATTTATAGGGAAGAAGATTTGGGCGAGCCCACAAGATACCTTGGACTCGAACGGAACCCTCATAGAGTGTATTTCTAAAATGAGCATTTCTTGCAAATCGACCTGAATTCGTTCCTGATGCAACATCTGTGTCTTTAATACAAATAGCTCCGAAACTTACTCGAACAGAGGTGATATGATTGAATCGATATCTAGCAAAAAGATGGGAAGAGAATTTGGTTTGATCAAGGTGAAGGTCAAAAAATAAATCACGACCTGGAAGTTCCTTTCCACCAATATCACCCAAATAATTACCTGTTCCAGAAGAGATACCCAAATCCCATCTGTTTTGTCCAATCAATGAAGCTAACCCCATAAAGAGGGATACAAATAATAATAAAAACTTATTAAATTTCATTTATTTTTAAGCTATTGTCTTATTTTATGAAGATGATGAAAATGTTCGTGGATGTTTAATGTAATAAAAGTAAATTTAACAAATCTTTATAGAGACTGATCAAATCTAAATTTTATTGGTTTTTAACTCACCGGAGATAATAAAACGTAAATAATGGATTTTGTATTCGAAAAGGACTGGAATAAGTTGGTTAAGATGATGATGGAAAGGTTTGGCGAGCAGCCCGATGTTACTTCAATGGTGTTTGCGGTAGGGTTGCAAGAAGTGTCCCAAGGTCCAAGTGAATACAAGAAGGATGATAAGGTTAACCTGATTCATGTAGGTATATGCACCTTGTTAGAACCACTGGGCTATTATAAAACCCTCGGTTTAGATGATGACGGTTGGCCACATTTTGAAAGAGTGGGGGAGTTGCCAGAACTCGACTCAGATGAACAAGAATTATTGTTAAAGCGTCAACTAGTGGACTACTTTGCTGCTTGGCTAGAGGAATAGATTTGCGACTACTCTACAATAACCTCTTCGTTATTGGTCTCCATCTCCTCAATTTTTATGAGGCCAGAACCATATAGAGATCCTTTAGTAGCTTCGATATCTAGAACGGCAAATCCCGCTTGGCCTCCAACGTAGAAATTAGAAAAATCGAAAGAAACGAAGCCTTCTTCAGAAGTTGTTTGAGTCGTGTCAAACCTTGGCTCACCTACAAAATCCTCATCTAAAGATCCGAGAGCAAAGAGGCGAACATCACAGCCAGCAACAGGGATTTTTTCACCCACAGCGTCGATTCTGTAAACCTGAATATTTGCTATTGTATCTTCAATTTTATAACAACTAGAAGCAAAAATTACGATTGCAGCAAGAGTGAGTGTGGGAAATAGGCGGTTCATAGCAGTAGGGGTTATAACTTAGCGTGTTAAATTCCGAAGGCTACAAATATCATGAAAAAATCTCAGACTAACACAATTTTAGGAACATTCGCACTATTATTTGCTGCGATTTTTATGATGTCTGCATCAGGATGTGATAAAAAAGCGACTTCTAATACCAATCGCAAAGCCGTTATTCACACAGAGTTTGGTGATATGATCGTTCTTCTTTCAGACTCTACACCATTGCACCGAGATAACTTTCTCAAGCTCACTGAAGAGGGTTTTTATGACAATTTACTCTTTCACAGAGTCATGAAAGGCTTTATGGTCCAAGGCGGAGACCCCAATAGCCGTGATGCTCAGCAAGGGGCAAGACTTGGAAGTGGCGGACCGGGTTACACTGTTGAGAATGAAATCAGAGCAGATCACATCCATATTAAGGGTGCTTTATCTGCCGCTAGACAACCTGATAACGTGAATCCTGATTTTCGCTCCTCCGGTAGTCAATTCTATATAGTCGACGGAAAAACATACAAACCAGGAGAGTTGAAGTCATTTGAGAATAAGCTTAGGGCGGATAATCCGGAGTTTTCCTACACAGAGGATCATATCAACCAATATGCAGACCTAGGTGGTACGCCATTTCTTGACATGAATTATACAGTTTTTGGATTAGTCATAGAAGGAATTGACATCATCGATTCTATTGCAGCAATAAAAGTAGCTAGAGGAAACAGGCCATTAGTAGATATTAAATTTAGCGTTGAAGTAATAAAATAATGAGGGAGGAATTAGATGAATTGCTTAATGATATTGCTGGAAGAGTTTTAAATTCTACTGAAGAAGTAGAGGCTTTTCGAGTTGAATTTTTAGGTAGACAAGGCAAGATGAAGGATCTGATGTCTCAGTTTAGAGATGTTGCTCCTGAGGACAAGCGTGAGCTCGGCCCTCTGCTTAATAAAGTCAAGGGAGCAGTGGAAGAAAGAGTTGCAATAGAACAAGCTGCATTCAATCGCAAGGTAGATACAAAGGCCAGTGGAGTTGATTCCTCTCGCCCAGCTGGAGGGGTGCCACTAGGAACTCACCACCCTCTTCAAGTGGTGAGACGTGAGATTGTAGGGATCTTTAAAAATATGGGATTTGGAGTTGTAGAAGGCCCTGAGATAGAGGATGATTGGCATGTATTTAGTGGGCTCAATTTCCCCCCAGAGCATCCAGCTCGTGATATGCAAGACACTTTCTTTATTGAAAGAAATCCAGATATGCTTCTAAGAACGCATACTAGTTCAGTGCAGGTTAGGGAGATGGAGAAGCGTAAGCCACCCATGCGCATTATTATGCCTGGCCGTGTGTTCAGAAACGAAGCGGTCTCAGCGAGAGCTCATTGTATTTTTCACCAAATTGAAGGACTATACATTGATGAAGGTGTGTCATTTGCTGACTTAAAACAGAACCTACTTCACTTTGCACAAAAGTTTTTCGGCCCTGATACGAAGATTAGACTTAGACCTTCTTACTTCCCCTTCACAGAGCCTAGCGCAGAGGTTGATGTTTATTGGGGTCTTGAGACAGAGGTCGATAAGAAGATTACAAAAGGAACTGGGTGGCTAGAGATTCTGGGATGCGGTATGGTGGATCCCAATGTCCTGGAAGTAAACGGCATCGACTCTAAAAAGTACAGTGGCTTTGCTTTTGGTATGGGGATAGAGCGAATTACGATGCTTAAATACCAAATAGGTGATCTTCGTTTATTCTTCGAAAATGACAAGCGTTTCCTAGATCAGTTTAAAGGTGAGCGTTAATTATACTAGCTTTTACTCGCTGTAAACGATAGAAAGAACGGTCTTCCCTACAGCTTCGAGCGTAGATCGGTCAATCACGTCCATATTGTCGGCATGAGTATGGTGGAATGGACCATACCCCATGGGTATAACGTTCATCCTGTAGTCTACAATATTTACACTCGGTATGCCACCCAATTCACTGACGAAGAGGTTGTCGTCAATTGTAGCTGGTGTTTCCCTATTCTGAAACCATTTCCCGTACCCTAATTTTTCAGCTCTAGACCAAACCTTTCTCACTACGCTTGGCGCATACCTCATCGAGGTGCCTTCTCGATTAAAAACAGCATCTTTTGCCCCCACCATATCTAATAGAATTCCGAATCTCGCCCTATACCCATAACGATGTGGCTGCTTAGCCCAAAGCTGACTCCCTAAACACCATTCCAAATAACTCGTACTCGTAGAAGGAGTTCCCTCTGGAGCTCCGTAATCTTCACCATCAAAGAAGATTATATCTACTCCTACGTTTGGAGCTTTATCTCCCAATTGTCTAGCAATTTCTAGTAAAACCCCTACTCCAGACCCTCCATCGTTGGCTCCGTCAATAGGCTCATTTATTCGGACAATATCCTTGTCAGCAAATGGCCTCGTATCCCAATGCGCGTAAAGCATAATTCGATTCTTGGAGTTGAGATTATACTGCCCCACGATATTAGATAGCTCGAGAATTTTTCCGTCAAAAGCTTTAGATTTCCCTTTCTGTACAATAACGTTCGCGCCATGTCTCCTGAGCTCATCGGCTAACCATTCACCACAATTAACGTGCTCAACAGAATTAGGTACCCTCGGTCCAAATGCGACTTGGCGCTCAACGTAGATGTACGCAGAGTCACCAGAGAATTCCGGCACCTCCAAACTATCTCGCCCTGCTTCAACTCCCACAACTCGTTCCTTACCACCTTCATCACTCTCGCATCCACACATGACTCCACTTAACATTAAAACTCCAACCACCAAGTTTTTCAATCTATTCATGACTCCAGCTACTACCGTCTTTTCCGTCTTTTATCGAAATCCCCATATTACTTAGCGTATTTCTAATTCTGTCTGCTCCGGCGTAATCTTTGTTTGCTTTAGCATCAGACCTTAATTCAACGAGCAGATCTAACAAGTTGGTTGAGATATCTTCATTACCCTCAGCAACAGTCTCAGAATTTCCGGAAGCGTCATTCGAAAGCCCGAGCACGTCATTTACAAAGTCAGAGTAGAGCGATTTGAGGGCTGAGATTTGGTCATTACTAAGAGAAATTCTACCGTCAGTAGCTGAGTTAATCCACTTCACGCCTTCGAATAATATCGCAATCAGCATAGGTGTGTTGAAGTCGTCGTTCATAGCGTCATAACATTTTTGTGACAATTCCGCCACGTCGACATCCTGATTTAACTCACTCGATCCTTCGAGTTTACCTAGCGCTTCAACTGCATTTGTAAGTTTAGAAAGCCCTTTTTCAGCAGCTATTAATGCGTTATTAGAGAAGTCTAAAGTAGAAGCGTAGTGGCCCATCATCATAAAGAATCTAACCGTCATTGGTGAGTATCCTCTTTTGAGAAGTTGATGATTTCCTGTAATTAATTCTTCGGGAGTGAAACCATTTCCCTCAGATTTAGACATTTTACGGCCATTTACAGTTAGCATGTTTCCATGAATCCAATAGCCTACCGGGTTCTCAGTTTTGTTCGCAGCCACGTTTTGGGCTATTTCACATTCATGATGAGGGAATTTCAGATCCATCCCGCCTCCGTGAATATCGAATCTATCTCCGAGATACTTTGTACTCATCACGCTGCACTCCAAATGCCAGCCTGGAAATCCTATCCCCCAAGGCGAAGGCCACCTCATCAGATGTGTCTCATCAGCCTTCTTCCAAAGGGCGAAATCTAGAGGATCTCTCTTCTCACTCTGCCCGTCTAGTGCGCGTGAGTTACTCATCAACTCATCTATTTTCCTTCCTGAAAGCTCTCCGTAAGAGTAATCTTCACTGAAAGTTCTTACGCTGAAGTATACATTTCCATTTACCTCATATCCATATCCGTTGTTGATAATCTTCTCGATAGAAGCAATCTGCTCGATAATGTGACCAGTTGCAGTCGGTTCGATTGAAGGAGAAAGAATGTTAAAGACTCGCATTACATCATGGAAGTCGTTGGTGTACTTATGTACAATCTCCATCGGTTCGAGTTTCTGAAGTCTCGCCATTTTTCCGATTTTATCTTCACCCTCGTCAGTATCACCAACTAGGTGACCTACATCTGTAATATTCCGTACATATCTGACTTTATATCCAATAAACTTGAGGTATCGATAAATAATATCGAATGAAAGGAATGTCCTAACATTACCTAAATGAACATTGCTGTAAACAGTTGGCCCGCAAACATACATCCCTACATGAGGAGAATTAAGAGCCTTAAAAACCTCTTTCTTACGTGTTAGGCTATTTTGAATTTGCAGTGGTTGCATTTGTTGTCTTTTTAATCCTTGTAACTTTACAAAACTAAACGATAGATTTTAACCCATCTAGCATATGCTTCACAAGCTTAGAAGTGCTGAATTTAGGTTTCCATCCCCAATCGTTTTTCGCCTCGGAATCGTCAATACAATCAGGCCAAGACGCCGCTATTTTTTGTCTATAATCCGGATTGTAATCGGTTTTAAAATCACGTGCAAATTTAGAAAGTTCGTCATTTAATTCAGAAGGTGAGAACGAACAACCAGATAGATTGTATGAAGTCCTAGTTTTGATATTTTCACAAGGAGCTTCCATAATATCAAGTGTTGCTCTAACAGCGTCATCCATGTGCATCATAGGAAGAGTCTCATTTTTATCTAAGTAACAAACAAATGGTTTGCGATCTAAAGCACAATAAAAAGCTTCAACAGCATAGTCCGTTGTGCCACCACCAGGTTTAGAACGGTGACCGATAAGTCCAGGATATCTGACACTTCGAATGTCAACTCCGTAGTGCTCAAAATAGTATTTTGCCCACAATTCCCCCGCAACTTTAGAAACGCCATATACAGTTGTTGGGTCACAAAAAGTATCTTGGGATGTTTTTATCTTCGGAGCATTTGGTCCAAAAACAGCTATCGAACTAGGCCAAAAAACCTTTTTTACAAACCCTTCTTTAGCGCACTCCAATACGTTTAAAAGTGATTTCATATTTAAATCCCAACCGGCAATAGGGTTTTCCTCTCCCTTTGCTGAGAGCATTGCTACTAAATGATATACATGAGTAAACTTACCTGTCTTTAGGATTTTTTTTACAGAATTAATGTCAGTTGCATCGAGTGAAATAAATTCACTCTTGTTTACATCTTTGTCATGTGATTTCTTGATGTCACATGCGACCACTGCATCAATGCCATACCTGGCTTGCATACCTATGACAAGCTCAATTCCAAGTTGGCCTGAAGCTCCAATAACTAGATGTTTTTCCATTGCGGCGACAAGATAAGTGCGAAGCCTTTGTGATGTGCAATCAAATCAGCTTGAATACACATTACGTGACAATAAAACTCAAACTCAAGACTCCGGTTTCCTTTGTTGTGGAGATGGCTAACTTTCTTGAGTTATAAATTAAGAGCCTTGTCTTTTAATTACGGTTATCAGTAACGTTTGATTCGTCACGGATAGCATTCGTAATCGCAAGAGATAAACCTGAACGTGCTTTTGTAGCTAATGCGCTTTGCTCAGTAAGGAAATTTGTTTTCTCTGCAGCTTCAGTGATGCTCTCAGGAGCAATAACCCAAACCCCATGATTTCCAATAATTGCATTTGACATCTCTCCCACTGGAATAGAAAAGGCTAATCCTGCCACCTCATGCTCTGCGGAAGCTCCACTGCCATTTATTAAAGCTTTATTTAGACTCACCTTTTGAGCAGTTTTTACAGTAGAATTTACAGCGCTAGCGACTTCTTCAAGGTTGCCCCCATTCATTAAAGAAGCGTAGTATTTACCTTTTGCTTCTTGTGTAGCTCCAGCTATCATCTTGTCTTCAATATCTACAAACGCCGGTACACCTTTTTCTTTCGAAAGAGTAAGAATTGCAACAATGTAATTGTCGTCAATTAGAATGGGTTGACTGATATCACCTACTTCTGCGCCGTATGCCCAGTTCACAAGTTCACCAGCGTCAAGCAATCCAGCAAGAGATGTTGCTTTGCGAATTACGTTTTTAATATCGCTTGAGGTGTAGCCAGCATCTTTAGCGGATGAAATAAGAGTTTCTTTGTCAGTTGACTCAATTGCAAATTCATTCGCGTTAGCATAAGCATCACGCTTCGTCTTGTCTGAAGCGTCTAACGAGCGAACAATCATTGCAACTTCAGCTTCTTCTACTTTTTTACGACGATCTAAAACTTCGATAACGTGTATTCCGTAGCTGGTTTCAACGGAGCCAATTGTACCGATACGTTTGTTAAAGCTGAAATCATTAAACTCCTTCACCATTCTTCCTTTTGGGAAAAAGTCATATACTCCTCCGTTAGTTTTAGAGCCTGGGTCATCAGAAAAGCGCGAAGCTAAATCGCTAAAGTCAGCACCGTTTTTTAACAGTCTAACTAAGCTGTCACCTTTAGAATTTAGAACAGCCATTTCACTTGCGTCCTTAACGTCTTTAGCTTGGAGCAGAATGTGTCTAACCTTCGCGGCAGTGTCTGGAACCATAGTGCGGCTTAGTACGTTGGCAATAATGATAGATTCAGCTTTTTGGTATGGCCCTACAACGGTTCCAATATTAACATCAAAGAAAGTTGATTCAGTAATATCAGTTTCGACATCAGCAAATCTAATTTTACGAATTGGATTGTCAGTTCCGTTCTGTTTGGCAAACTCAGCTGCATCTTCAGCAGACTTCCACTCACTTGCTAACATATTTAGTTTTGCATTAATAGCATCAACATCTCCTTCAGATGCGCCAACAGGAATCTTTACAATTGTAAGATCTCTACCTTCAACTTGATTATATTTCTTCTCATCTTTATGAGAAGCATAGTATGCTTGTATATCTCTGTTACTTACATCTACTGAGCTGTCAGCAATAGAGTTAAATAGCTTAACAACATATTTAAACTTGGCAGTTCGCTCTGTGTGGGTGTAATCAAATTTACCTTCAAGTTCTGAAGTATAAGCTCCAGCTTGAACAAGAGACTCAAATTTTTCTTTTTTACGCTTTGAAATAATAACACTCTTGTAATTCATAAAATTAGCTTTACCCTGAGGTGTGGTAAGCATATTCTGAAAATTCTGCACCCAAGTTCTTTTGTTATCTCCGTTGCTGTAGAATGCACGAGACATATAAGGAGAGGCTATATCTCCAAATAGCAGTTCTTGATATTCTTTGTCGGAAACAGTCATGCCAATTTCAGAAAACGCATCATGCATATAAATCGCAGATGTAATGTCTTGCCAAACCTCGTCTTGTAGTTGTTCACCAGAGAAACCTAAACTCCTACGCTTTTGAACTGCAATTTGATATTCTTGACCTGTAATACTAGCCCCGTCAACAGATCCGATTTCAGTAGCAGCTCCTTGGCCCATTAAAGCGAGAACTGCATCAAAAGGCACTAAGAAACCCAGCATACCAATTCCTAAGAACACCATTAGCAAACCTTGACGGTTGCGAATATTTTCAATCATAGCCATAGTAAAGACATTTTTATATCAGGTGCGCGAAGATAACAAATTAGAGCCACTCAAAGTAATTGTATCTCAACTACGTTTATTCTAGTTGATTCAACCTCCTTTACGGTGATTTTACAATTGTTAATATTGATGGCAGAACCCTCCTTTGGGAGCGTCGCAATCGTATGTATAATAAGGCCTCCAAGGGTTTCGTATGCGTCGTCAAGAGGCAGATTTAAATGGAATTTCTCATTCAGATACTCTACATCATGGCGAGCTGATAAGAACCATGTATTGTCACCTATTTCTTCCTCGGTTAAGATATCTACATCGTGTTCGTCTTCGATTTCGCCAAGTAATTCCTCTACAATATCTTCCATTGTTAAGATACCAGCTGTACCACCAAATTCATCAAGTACAACAGCTAGATATCTGCGGCGGCTCATAAACTGTTTCAACAAGATATCACCTGCCATTGGCTCTGGTATGTAGAATGTTGGAAGCACAATTTTATCAATTGACTTAGGTAGGCTGAATAAATCCTTTACATGACAATATCCTATAATATTGTCAATATCCTCTTCGTATATAACGATTTTAGATAGTCCAGTTGATGTAAAAAGATCTCGTATTTCATCTATTGAAGTTTCTTTAGAAACTGCTACAACCTCATTTCGAGGGACTAAACAATCTCGAGCTTGAACTGAGCTCAATCTTAGAGCATTCTTTAAAATTTCAAGTTCGTGCTCAAGTTCTTGTTCAGGAATCATCTTATCACTGGCGGATTCAAGAAAATGATCCAAATCTGTAGAGCCAAACCCTCTATTACCAGCTTCAATCCTGTTTGTCACAAAAGGAAATAAGAAAATGAGACTAAGTCCCATGACGGCGAGAGCTGGTAAGGCTAATATTAAAATAATAATGGTGAGCGGTAGACTGAATCGATTTAACCAAAGAGTTGGGTCTCTATGGAAAAATGATTTAGGAATAAATTCGGCCGTAACAATGACAATAATGGTGGTTAAAATAGTTTGGACTGAAAGAGCCAAAATAGGAGAAGATGCAGATAGCCAATCGTTTGTATTGAATAAAAGTCTGCTTATGAAAGCTCCTGACTCCATGCCACATACAACAAGAGCAATGTTATTGCCCACTAACATTACGGAAATAAATAGTTGAGGCCTTTTGACAAAATTTGAAACAAGTCTACCGCGCCAGCCTTGATCGGAGTCAAGCTCAACTTGTAGTCGATTGGCAGAAACGAACGCCATTTCCATTCCGGAAAAGAATGCGGAAGCAGCAAGCGAAATAAGTATTATTAATATAGAACAGGAGGGGTCAGGGTCCATTGTTATTATTAATTGTTTTGATTGCTGGATTCATCTATATCGAGCTCCAATCTTTTTCTAAATGTACGTCTAATAAAATACCATAAAACTGTAAGCGCAGGGATTAAAGGCATAAATTTATTCTCTTCCCAACCTTCGTAATATATAAAATAACATGTTATAAGTGTCGCAGAGATAGCTGCAAACAGCCAAAATTTTTCTGCAGCACGTGTAACTGATAAAACTTTTTTAGGCTCCATTCTTTTAAAGATAGTTAAGGTAAGTCGAAAGATCCTGTTGGCTCGAGTATTTTATAATTTTCAAAACGGCCATCTGCCTCTAATCCCTTACCGAAAAGCACACCAGTTGCTGTCTGCACGCTTACGGATCTATTCGTGTGAACTTTATCGGAGTCGTGAGACCAAACTAGATATTCAGTCTTAAGCTTATCTCCTTCGCTATTAACGAGTAATACTCCGTCACGCGCAATTAGATGTCCGGTCTTAGAATCGTACGTCCCTCTACCGCCACTTAATTTAGCTCTATTTGTAATTCTATCTCCTTCAATATAAAGTGTAAACCCCTCGTCAACCTGCCAAATATCGTTATTTTCAAACCGCTCCAATTTTCCAGCCTCTAATACATTTCGAACTTCCCCTTTTTCAGAATATTGAAACGAACCATCAATAATAACTTGAATTGAAAGCGATGTATCTAATTCGTCACCTGGGCTAGCTTCTGCGAGTTGATCACCCACATCACATCCTATTGCTACTATGAAAACACAATATACTAGATAGATTTTAAGACTGTAAACACGAGCCATTAACGTACTCTAATTATTGTACTTTCTCCTGAGCATGGACAACCTGCAACATCTTTCACTGTAAACGTTCCACCAGCTTGAAGACCTAATGAAAAGACTTCGTCTATAGTTGGATATTGTTTTGACACTTTACTCATTCTCTTGTCAGCTTTTTCAGAAAGTTCTGGGTTCATTCTCTTAGCACGATTATAGTAATCATGTGCCACCCAGTAAACAGATCGTTTTCCAAGAGCTCCGTCATTACAAGAGTTCGATGCACTTGCAATAGCATCGCCGATCAGCATAATTGCATCAGCGTTTTCGGGCTCAAGTGCAAGAAGTTGATTCGCATAGCGACGGGCTGTATTTGATTTCTTTAATGCACTTGCAATTTGGCCTGTTTTAAGTAAATAAGTAGCCTGTTCGGGACAGCTATCACAAAGAGATACAGCTTCCTCCATATAATCGAAACTCTCATTTAACTTAGATAGCTTTGCGTAGCTCATTCCGATTGCATAAGCAGCTTTGGCACTAGGCTCTTGATCGTAAATAGCAGTTGCTACAGGTAGAAACAGTTCATTTTCAGTACACTCTCTGTTTGTGAGTAGGCTTAGAACTTTTTTCTTTAATTCAAAATTTTCAGGCTCAATTTCAACACTTGCCTGTAAAACAGGGACCATATCATCACATTGAGCAATGGCAATGAATGTTTTTTCAATATTGGCTTTAGCCCTAGCGTACCCTTTTAGATCTTTTTCTTTTCCAGCTTCTTCTGCAACGGCAATTGCTGTATTACAGTACTCCATTAACATAAGGTAGTCAGTTAGCATTCCAGCTTTCCTTACTAATCCAGCCTCTTTATCAATCTTATTGATGGCTTTCATTGTATAGAAAGAAGTTACGTAATAGCCACTTAATACTGATGCAGAACTCTTAGCCTCAAGACACTCGATGCTTTCTTCAAACATCTCAAAAGCGACCTCGGCAGAATCCTTGTTAAATTTGTAGAAGTCTGATGCTGCACGACCTAAAACACCACATCTATTCTTGGGTTTTTTAGTTGTAGAAGGGAAAAGTTCCATTCGCATATCATAAACCCACATTAAACTATCTATTAGGACAGCCTTTCGAGTTTCATCGCCAGCCTGGTCAGCATTCTTGATTTCGTTCTTCAAGAATAGAGCACCATGCGAGTAAAGAGATTCCTGAACCCTATCTGGACATACATCACAAGCCTTTTCCCATTGCTGATAAGCTTCTGAATAATTCTTTTGCTTGTTATAACTTTTGTAAACACTTAGCGCCTCCTTACATAGAATCTGCTCATTCTCAGTTTCTCCGTATTTATTTCCATTCTGTGCTAAAATGCTTGTAGGTAAAGCAATAATAAGGAGTATAAAAATATTTTTAATTGTATTCATGAGTTTAATCAATCGTAAAGTTTAGGCGTAAGCCAAAGATTTTTAAAAAATGGAGCTAATGTTACTCCAAACTGTATACTATAAAGTGATTCTTCAAGAGACTCTTCGAAAACTGTGCCATTATCAATTCCGACTCCCCGATGTCCCATTTCAACCCCAAAGTGGACTTTGCTAGTAGACCTGCTTCCTTCTAGCGGTATTGTTACTCCTGCAGAAGCTCTCCAGCCATGTAATTGGTTTCCTTTAAAAGAAATAGGATATCTATCTAATGCAAACCCAGATTTAAAAGTTGAACGAGATAAAATATTATTGCTACTTCTATCTGTTCGTGGCTTTACCGTGAACCCTATAGACGAACGAGAGGCTACTGCCCATGTTGCCTCTCCCTCTAGGATGTCGATTTCATTAAAAGATTCAGATACGACAGTCCAATCTTCTTCCATAAAATCAGCAGCTAGTAAGACTCTTCTTCCATTCGTATTTTCAAAAACGATCGCTCCACCTATCGAATATTTAGAAGGCATCCGGCCTTGTGCATTGAGTAAACTTGTGTAAGAAGCAGTGTCTATGACAGTTTCAATAGTATTTAAAAACTGAACTGTTTCAACGGTTTTTTCATAATCCGTTAAAAGGTGTACCTCCGGAGCGTAAGTAGCACCTACATATAGACTAGCGCTTCCTTTAAAATTCCTTTCGCGATCATAGTTAGCCCACAATAGTTGAAAAGCCTGAATTCCAAATAAACCGCCAAGCGATCTATGTCTCATAGATGATCTTGTACGATTGTCTAGATAGGTCACATCTTCAATATTCAACCTAGCTGTTGAGATGACTTCCCCAAATAGAAGACTAACCTGAGCACCTAAAGAAACAGCCCGATTTCCAACAAGCACACTATCAGCATTCCCTGCGGGAAGCCATTTCTTACCCTTAAAAGTGTGAGCATAGCCTAAATAGCTTTTCGCTGTACCACCAGATCCTGTGTAGCTTTCTTTGTAATTGCCCATTAGGGTGTCAGTTTCAACTGTTCTTGAAACATTATATCCCTTAGACGAATAAGGAATAACTCCCATCATTACAGCTGAAGAACCTCCCGGTTTCTTCACAACTAGATTTATTCCACCTGGTGAACCGTAATTTACAGTTTCAGTAGAATCACCTTCTCTCATGTTAGAGTGATTTAGGTGAATTGAAGACTGGAACAGTGTTGACACACAGCTGGCCGCCGAAGCTGGTTGGTCAGGATTAATAACATATCCATCAATAATGGGTGAACTTACCCCTCCCATCATGAGTTGAGGAGATGACAAAGTTGGAATTGTAAGACCCATTCCAAACCTAGACCATGGTGAAGGCTCAGTTTCTTGAGCTGCAATATCTCCGAATGCAAAAGCACACAAAAGAGCCATCGAAACAATACATTTGTTTACGTTAATCATCTTGGCTCTTAAATATGTGGAAATAATGCATAATACCCTTTGAGGGTCAAATTTGAATCCGCGAATTTCGGCTCTACTCGGCCGAGTTCCAAAAATGAACTGTCACCTCCTGTTAAAATAACCCCAATCCCGCTATACTGCTCTCTTAATACCTGCCATCTTCCGATTATTTCTGCGCTAATTCCGTCTGCAGCACCTTTGATTTGAGCTTCTTCGGATGATAATCCAGTCGTTTCACCTTTAAAAGGTGCCTTTTTATTCCAGACATCCTTCGTGACCTCCTTCAACGCTGCAGTGCCGATTCTCATAGAATCCAGCCTCAAAGAAATACCTGGTGATATAGCTCCACCTAAGTGCGTTCCATCAACGACTAAATCAAAAGTAATACATGTTCCAACATCGACAATTAGCCAGGCATTACCAGTAAGAGCCTCATCAATTACACCCTCTTGTATCGCAAAGGCATTTGCAATTCTATCTGTCCCTAATGATCCAGGATTAGTTACATTTGTTCTTAAAGGGTGAGAATCACCATGTCTTAGTTGGGTGACATTTCCTTTAGATTTTAACAATTCGAGTGTATCGTTAGACCAATTCCCACTACCCGTAATAAGAATATCAATACTCTTTGAGTCAGATTTAGGCAGATTTAAATCAGTCAATATTACTCCTACATCCGTCGTTGTAACGTTGATCAGTGCGTCATCGCTAAACTCTCCGATTTTCCATCTCGAGTTTCCTTTTTCGATAATCCAAACCCGCTTCACTCCCATGATATTGTTGACATTAGTTGTTCAATATCTCTTAAAAGTCTATCTGTTACAGGAGCTGTACTGTCAGAGTTAATTGCATTGTCAAAATATAGAGAGCCCCTTAGAAAATGATCGGTACTGTCAGTGACAAAAAACTGTATAGGTGTTGCGACAGGGCCTTCTAGGTGATAAAGCACTCCGGTGGTGTGACTTTCACTCTTCACCGCTCCTTCAACTCTAATTCGACTAATTCCGCTTGCCTTCATGTCATGACTGAAAACCAATTCCTGTGCATCAATCATAAGTGATTCAAGGTTGTTGTTGATAGAAACATCCGTGCAATGAAGTCTTGCATTAAAGTCTGAAAACCTTAAATTAAACCAACAAGATTTACCCGACTTGTCTGAGTTTACTGTCTCAAGATGGCTATAAACAGGTATTTCAAAACTTGAACCACATTTTGTTGTGTCCATCATAAAATCTTGATAAGGTAATGTGATTTTAAAATATCCTTTTTGCCTAGGAATGGGTGGAGAGTGACACCCAATTAATGCAGAGATCAGCAAAGCATACATGAGATGAAATCTTATTTGTTTCATTCATCTTTGAGTTTATCACTTTTTACATAAGTTTCAGTGTCTTCTTGATATAATGGTTTAAGAATAATTTTAACTCTATCTATCAATTTGTTATTACCGGCATCAACTATTAAAGTAACTCCGTCAAAGACGATATGTTCTCTTATTCGTGGTATTTTCCCGGCTTGCTCAATAATAAATCCACCGAGTGTATCACTTTCTCCCTTAGCTTCTTCCCAGACCTCTTCTTCCAGTTTTAAAATTCGATAAAAATCAATTAGAGCAGTTTTACCTTCCATTAAATATGTTATATCATCTAAACGAGAATATGCTATTTCTTCGGCGTCAAACTCATCAGTTATATCGCCAACAATTTCCTCTAATACATCTTCTAATGTGATGAGTCCACTAGTACCACCGTATTCATCAACAACAAGAGCCATATGAACTTTTCGAGTTTGGAATTCTAGAAGCAAATCATCTATCATCATGTTTTCAGGAATGAAAAAGGGGTCACGTAAGAGGTCGTTCCAAGGCGCTACATCTAAATTTAGTAGAGGTATAAGATCTTTTACATGAAGAACTCCAACGACTTCATCGATAGATCCTTTGTGAATAGGTATTCTTGAATATCCGCTTGCTACTACCGACGCCCTTAGTACAGGCCATGACTCTTCAAGTGTGAATGATGTAACATCTGTTCTTGGTGTCATTACTTGTTTCGCGTCTTTATCGCCAAACTTGACGATGCGTTCTAGAATCTCAGCCTCCTCTGTTGATCTTTCTGTACTGTCAGTTAATTTGAGTACATTTTCCAGATCCTTAGCAGATATATCTTGTTTAGGACGAACGAAATTTTTATCTACTCTTTTCCCGATTAAAACTAAAGGTTTCCAAATTGGCTTAACAATTTTTTTACAAATTAAAAGTGTTCGGGACATAAATTTGGCTACTAAGACGTTGTGTGACGTAGCAAATAATTTAGGGATTACTTCACCAAATAATACAAGTAGCAGAGTTACTCCAGCTACGTGAATTCCTATAACAATCCACGGATTATTAGGGTCAACTGGAAAAATTTGTTGAGCAGTTACCGTTGCAATTAGTACAATAGCAACATTGATCAAGTTGTTTAAAACAAGTATGGTGGCAAGTAAATGTCTAGGGCCATCCTTATAGTTGGGCTCTCTAAGAAGCTTTAATACATTTAATGATGATGATTTAGAGTCTTCCTCTAACGAGCTTATATCAGTGGGTTTTAGAGAGAAGAACGCGACTTCTGAACCTGAAATCAACGCACTTAAAAAAAGAAGAACGGCAATCAACCCTATTTCTAGGTAAGGGTATGAAATAAAAGAGATAATCACTTCGATAAGGAATTGTCGCTTTTTTTATCTAACATCTGCATATTGTCCCCGACAATTTCAGTTGAGTAGTGAGTTATGCCTTGTTTGTCTTCCCACTCTTTTGTTCTTAGCTTACCTTCTATGTACACTTGGGAACCTTTTCGTAAAAATCTTTCAGCAGTTTCAGCTAGACCTCTCCATAGAGTTATTTTGTGCCACTCAGTGCGGGTTGTCTTTTCCCCAGTTCTTTTATCATTATAAGTCTCAGAGGTTGCAACAGAGAGCGAACTGACAGCTATATTGTTAGTTGTATAGCGTGTTTCAGGGTCTTTTCCGAGGTTGCCCACTATAATAACTTTATTGATTCCTGCCATGTTAGCGAAGTTAAGTATTCTTATCGAGTTCGCACATTTTTCAACAACTTTTAATAGAAAGTCGTTCAGGTGTTTCATATTCAAAGGAATAGGTGTATTTTTGCATCCCCTTTTGCGGGGGACTTTATGATATGTTGTCATAGAGTGTTATTTATCAAGGAACTATAATTTAAAGATGACAAAAGCCGATATCGTAAGTCAGATAGCTGACAAGACAGGAATGGAAAAGCACGACGTACAACTAACAGTTGAGGCATTTATGCGAACAGTACGTGATAATATTGAGAGTGGAGAAAATGTATATCTCCGTGGATTTGGATCCTTCATTGTAAAGAAAAGAGCTGCAAAAACTGGAAGAAACATCTTAGCTAAAAAGTCGATCCGCATACCTGCTCATAACATTCCCGCATTCAAGCCTGCAAAGGATTTTGTTGAGAATGTAAAATCTAACGTGTCTGTTTAAGAAATCATATTTATGAAAATCTTTCAGATAATACTATTTTCTACAACACTTTCCTTTGCTAGTTGCGAGTCTTATTCGTCTTCGGATGTGGATGGTCAACAAATTGTTGTTAGTGAGGAAATAATATTGGAAAACAAGCTGATTGATGAAGCCATAAAAATTATTGAAGGTGCAGGCCTACCTATGCAAGGAATTGGGACTTTAATGTTATATGCTGATTCTGATTCACCTAACGTTAAGGCTAACTTTTGGTTAGGCAAGTTTGGTGTTCAGAGTCAACAACTAGAAAAAGCAAAAGCCCGATTTTTAAAAGTTTTAGAAATTGATCCAGAGCATAAAGAAGCACTTAAAAATCTCCTTAATCTATATGTAAAGATGGAAGATTTTAATGCTGCTGCTGAATTATATAGAAAACATCCATATCTAAAGTCAGATTCGCTATTGACGAAAGACTTAGAGGAAAGTATTAACAGATTGGAATCCGACATCAGTGTGGTGTCTGGACCTAACGAATAAATTATTTGTCATGCCAAGCGGAAAAAAGCGCAAGCGTCATAAAATGTCTACGCACAAGCGTAAAAAGAGATTACGTAAGAATCGTCACAAGAAGAAGAAGTAATCATTTCTCTGAGCTGCTTGGTTTAAGAAGTGGCTAAGAGACGTGTAATTTTGTTTGCCTATTTGATATAGGCTTCAATTTATATACGTTGAAATCAGAATTGATAATTAATTCAACCTCAAAAGGGGTTGAGTTAGCCGTTCTTGAAGAAGGTAAGCTAGTTGAGCTTCACCGTGATCCAGGTGAGATTTCCTATAGAGTAGGAGATATCTATTTGGGTCGAGTAAGGAAGGTACTTCCAAATCTTAATGCTGGGTTTATTGATGTAGGTTACGATAGAGATGCGTTTTTGCATCACAGTGACTTAGGATCTCAATTTAAAACTCAACAAAAATGGACAAAGCTTGTCATGTCTGGCAAGCTACCTGTGAGTAGTATCGAGAAATTTAAGCTCGAATCTAAAATTGATAAGAAGGGGCAGATGAAGGACTACGTAAGTTCTTCTCAGCTTGTTATGGTTCAAGTTTCAAAAGAACCAATTAGCACAAAAGGACCTAGGCTCACTGCTGAGGTTACTTTGCCGGGTAGATTTTTAGTTCTAGTACCCTTCTCGGATAAAGTAAACCTATCTTCTCGTATCAAAAGTGAGAAGGAAAGGAATCGACTTTCTAGTCTTATAAAGAGTATTCGCCCGCCTGGATTTGGGATTATTGTAAGAACAGTAGCTCAAGAGAAAGGGTCAGCAGATTTACATAGTGATCTGTCCGATTTAATCAAGCGTTGGGAAGAGCTTTTTAATGGTCTAAAAAGAGCGAAGCCAGGAAAGAGAATCTTGGGGGAGTTAAATAAAACAAGTACTGTTCTTAGAGATGCTCTAAGGCCGGAGTGTGAGCTAATTCGTGTGAATGATGAAACGTTGGCTGATCAGGTAAAGACTTACCTTGGTAGTATAGGCTCGGATAAAGTTGATAATGTAAAGTTTACAAAGGATTCAGATCTTTTCAATACCCTATCGATTCATCGTCAGATAAAAGCGACTTTCGGCAAGAAAGTAAATCTGCAAAGTGGTGCGTATCTTATCATAGAACAAACAGAAGCTATGTTCGTCATTGACGTAAATAGTGGTGGGCGTAAAAAGGGTGCTAGCAGTCAAGAGGAAAATGCTCTTCAGACAAACATCGAGTGTGTTGATGAGATTGCTCGTTTACTTCGTCTTCGCGATATAGGAGGCATCGTAGCAATCGATTTTATCGATATGGCTAAGAAAGAGCATAACAAGCAGCTTACGGACGCGATGAAGTTAGCTATGAAGGTTGATAAGGCCAAGCATAACATCGCTCCCCCAAGTAAGTTTGGAGTATTAGAACTGACACGTCAACGAGTTAGAGATGTTGCAAATGTGCAAACACAAGACCGATGTCCTTCTTGTAATGGAACAGGGTCTATACAGGCTGCGATATTAGTAACAGATACGATTAAGTCTAGCCTGAAGTATTTATCTAAAGGAGAAGGACAGAAAAAGCTAACTCTTTTCGTTCATCCAATTTTAGAAGCATACTTAGTAAAAGGCGAGCCATTAAAGGTATTTAAAGGTTGGTTTGGTTCTTCAATACGAATCGAATGGGAGATGGAATTTGGAATAACTTTAGAATTAGAAAGTAATTCATCGATGGAGATATTAGACTTTACAATCTATAATGAGAGAGGTGAGGAACTAACTATCTGAAAAACACAATGATTATTCGAAGTTTTTAGGGTAGCATAAGAACGATTTCTTTACTGGTTTTGTTAAAAGCTCTAAGCTGAAGTGATCGTTTGATTCTGCAAAATCTCTTGTGCTACCGTCTTTGTATTTTATGATAATGCCGTTGGGTGTGTAAGCTTTATTCTCGATGGAATGATTTGACACAAAATAAGATGCTTCGTCAATTGACAAGTCCCATTTTGTAGCAATCAAATTAATTTTTTCATTCACTTCATCAGTTGTGAATGGGTGCGGTCTAAGTTCGATGCGGAATAGTTTTCTGTCAAGTAGTCTCGAACTTAATGAGGAAAGAACTTGATCACTGTGATGTCTCCATCCCTTCATAGCACTAAAAATATCGGAATCATCGAGTTCACAAAAAGAATCGATTATGTTGGGAGTTGATATAAATGATTTTTTGTCAAATTCGTTGTTAAGAAATGTAGAAAGTGCAGGTGTTGCAAATATTTCGATGCCAGATTGTGCCAGTTGTTTAGCTCTACGTAAAACAAGTGTCAGCATGTGTTCCGCACAAATAACAGTTCTATGAAGGTAAACTTGCCAATACATTAGTCTTCGCGCCACAATAAATTTTTCGACACTATAGATTCCTTTTTCTTCTACTACCAGTTGATCATTAGAAACAGACAGCATTTTGATAATTCTCTCACTGCCGACTTTACCTTCAGTTACTCCTGAATAAAAACTGTCACGAGCGAGGTAATCAAGTCTATCCATGTCAAGTTGAGAAGAGACAAGTTGGTGTAAGAATTTCTTAGAGTATTCGTTTTTAAAAATTTTTATTGCTAGAGTTAACTTTCCATCGAAGTCTATGTTCAGCCGGTCCATGATCATCGTGCTAATGTCTTCATGATGCTCGCTCTTAACAATGCTGTGCTCTAACGCATGGCTGAAAGGTCCGTGACCAATATCGTGAAGGAGAATTGCGAAACAAGCTGCTTCGTCCTCTTCCCTTGTGATTTCAACTCCTTTCGCTCTTAGGACATCAAGCGCTTCTTGCATCAGGAACAAGCTCCCCACAGCATGTTGAAACCTGTTGTGAACTGCACCGGGATACACTAGATGACTCAACCCTAGCTGGCTTATGCGCCTCAGTCTTTGAACATAAGGATGGTCAAGAATATCTATAGTAAATGAATGGCGCAGCGTAACGAAACCATAAATGGGGTCGTTTAATATTTTATATCGATTTGTCTTTGACATAATTTTTGACATGAATTTAGAATACGAAACGTAGATTAACTACGTTGATGTTTCTTTGCGCAAGATACTTAAGCACATGACGAGACAACCACATATACTTTGGGCTGATGATGAAATCGATATGCTCAAGCCTCATATTCTCTTTCTCGAAGGTAAGGGATTTCAAGTAACTCCTGTAAATAGTGGCGTGGAGGCCTTAGAAGAGGTAGAGAAAAAAGTATTTGATTTGGTCTTTTTAGATGAAAATATGCCCGGAATTAATGGTATCGAGACACTTCAACGCATCAAAGTACTTAGAGCCCATCTTCCGGTAATTATGATTACGAAGAGTGAAGAAGAGCATATTATGGAGGAAGCCATAGGATCTAAAATCAGTGATTACCTCATTAAACCAGTCAATCCTAATCAAATTTTACTTGCGGTTAAGAAATGTCTTGATGGAAAAAGACTCTTGAGCGAGAAGGTTATGACTGATTATCAAGGGGAGTTTAGAGAGTTGGGTATAAAGATGATGGGAAAAATGGATGTTAAAGATTGGTATGATGTGTATGGACGTCTAACTCATTGGACTCTTGAGTTAGAGAAGTCGGAGGATGACAGTATGCAGGAAGTCCTTTCCATGCAATTTGAAGATGCAAACAGACAGTTTGGAAAGTTTGTTGAGAATAATTATGAAGGATGGATAAGTGCGGGGGATGAAGGTTCAATTTCAGAGCTGCCTATACTTTCTCATAGGGTTCTTCCTCATTTCTTACCAGAAGCAATTAAAACTGCTGATGGCAGGCAAGTCTTTTTAGTTGTTATAGATAATCTAAGGTTAGATCAATGGAAATCTATCGAGCCCTTATTGAGCGATATGTTTTCTGTCATAAAAGATGATACATATATGAGTATTCTTCCAACAGCTACTCAATATGCGAGAAACTCTCTTTTTGCTGGATTGCTTCCTGCGGACATTAAGCGATTGCACCCAGAGTGGTGGACAAACGAAGATGAAGAGGGGTCAAAGAATATGTTTGAAGACCAACTGTTAAATGAATTGCTAAAACGACTTGGAATTAATGGAAGGACGAGCTATCATAAAGTGGCAAACTTAGCTTCAGGCAGGAAATTACTTGATCAATTTCATGAGACAAAGGGCGAGAGTTTAACTACAATAGTCTATAATTTCGTGGATATGCTTAGCCATGCAAGAACTGACATGGAAGTGATTAAAGAACTTGCAGACGATGAAGCAGCCTACAGGAGTTTAACTTTAACGTGGTTTGAGCATAGCACGTTAAAAGAGATGCTAGAAAAAATGGCCAATGCGAATGCACGTGTCATTGTTACAACTGATCACGGGACTGTAAAAGTCAACAGTGATATTAAGGTACGTGGCGATAGAAGCACTAACAGCAACCTTCGTTATAAAGTTGGGAAGAATTTGGGGTACAATCACAAAGAAGTGTTTGCTGCGGAAGATCCAGAAAAATTTGGTTTACCTAAGGCAAATGTTAGCTCAAGTTATGTATTTGCAAGGGATAGGGATTTTTTCGTGTATCCTAATAATTATCATCAATTTGTGAAATATTTTAAAGATACGTTTCAACACGGAGGGGTTAGTTTAGAGGAGGTTATAATCCCTTTTGCCATTTTAGATTCGAGGAATTAACAAATGAGGAGTATGAAAATTCTTCTAGAGGTTACAGGTTATAATCTTTCAGATCTACCTCTAGTTGCTGATAAGGTTGCTAATTTTTTACCAAATGATGGTGTTGTTGTCTTTCAGGGTGCAATGGGAGCAGGGAAAACCACACTAATAAAAGAAATATGTAAGCGTCTCGGAGTTGATGATGACGTCTCGAGCCCCACTTTCGGTTTGGTAAATGTTTACCATAAAAACAATGGCGGAATCATAAACCACATCGACTTATACAGATTAGAAGATGAGCGTGAGGCTGAAGAAGCTGGGATATTTAATTTGTTCGCGCAGGATGGACTTTCCCTCATAGAATGGCCAGAAATAATTGCCGATTATTTACCTCAGTCAAGCCTTGTTCTGAAAGTTAATATATGTGATAATGAGAGGTCGGATGAAGTTGAAGAAAGAAGAAATATTATTTTGCTTGGGATTTAAAGCGATTAAATGATGTTAAAGCATTAAATTACCAGCTACATGGAAACAGGACGCAAAGCCATAAAAGCTCTAGCAAAGGAAGCTTCACTATTGCCTCAAGAGGAATTGTTACAAGTTCTTGAAAGTCAGGACGATCTTGTTATTGGCATTCCTAAAGAAATAAGCCTTCAAGAAAAACGCGTTGCTCTTGTGCCTGAGGCTGTAGCTCTTTTAGTAGCGCATGGGCATGAGGTGCTTGTAGAAGCTGGAGCTGGAGAGAAATCCAATTTTACAGATATTGATTATAGCGAATCAGGTGCAAGAATTGTACATGATAGAAAACAAGTTTTCGAAGCCGCTATGATATTTAAAGTTGAACCACCCTCTCTAGAAGAAGTTGATTTGATGCAACTAGGGGCTACTTTAGTCAGCGCACTACAGTTAAATATTCAACATAAAGATTTGTTGTCTAAACTTAGTAAGAAGAAAATTACTGCAATAGCCTGGGACCTTTTAAGAAATAAAAATGGACTTTATCCGCTCGTTAGAGCAATGGGAGAAATAGCGGGGAATGTTTGTATTTTAATTGCAGGAAATCTTCTTTCAGGTGAAAAAAGCAAATCTGCTATGCTCGGAGGGATTAGCGGAGTTAGGCCTAGCGAAATTGTTATTTTAGGTGCTGGGACTGTTGGTGAGTTTGCAGCGCGAGCTGCAATTGGTTTAGGTGCCCAGGTAAAAATATTTGACAACCGACCTCATAGACTTGTCAGAATCCAGCAAAGTTTAGGCCACAGAGTTTGGACTTCTACCCTTCAACCATCAGTTTTGAATGAGACTCTGAAGACTGCTGACGTTGCAATAGGTGCTTTTCGTGGAAATGGTTCAAGGTCACCAATGATAGTAAGTGAGCCTATGGTTAGTTCAATGAAAGAGGGCTCTGTTATTATCGATGTATGTATTGATAGAGGAGGCTGCTTTGAAACGTCACGTATTACAAGTCATGAAAGTCCTACTTATTTAGACCATGGCGTGATTCACTATTGCGTACCTAACATTGCTTCAAGTGTATCAGGAACAGCTAGTCAGGCATTGAGCAATATACTTGCTCCTTTTATCTTAGGGATTGTTGCTGATGGAGGACTTGAGCTTGCTATTAGGAGTTCTAATATTGTTAAATCTGGAGTTTATATGTATAAAGGAGTAATAACGAATAGGCATGTGTCCCAAGAACGAGATCTTCCATTTAAGGACTTGGACTTGTTTTTAGCAACATTCTAATATTTAAGAAACTTACTTTCCGCCCACTACTTTTCGGATTTCATGTAGCTTTAAAAGAGCGTTTATTGGGGTAAGATTATCAATGTCTAAATCGAGCAACCTATCTCGGACATCTTCAAGAGCTGGATCGTCTAATTTGAAAAAACTCATCTGAACACCTGGCTCAGCGGCAATGTTTTTTGTAATAAATGAATCATCTACTGAAGGTAGTTTAACAGTGGAGATTTTAGGTTCACCTGAGTTTGAAGGCTCACCATTTTCATTTCTATTTGACTCGAGTTTAATGAGGACTTCTTCTGCTCGCCTAACTAACGCCCGAGGCATTCCCGCTAGTTTAGCTACGTTAATACCGAAGCTATGATTAGACCCTCCAGCAACGAGTTTTCTTAGAAAGACGATACTTCCATCTACCTCCTTTACACTGACATTGCAATTTCTAATGCGAGGGAAGGAAGCCGTCATCTCATTGAGCTCATGGTAGTGAGTAGCAAATAAAGTTAAGGGTCTAATTTTCTCATAACCATGAAGGTGTTCCGCAATAGCCCAAGCTATGCTTACCCCATCATATGTGCTTGTTCCCCTTCCGATTTCATCAAGTAGAACTAAACTTCTTCCCGTAATGCTATTTAAAATGGAAGCCGTTTCATTCATCTCCACCATAAAGGTTGATTCTCCACTTGAGATATTGTCCGAGGCGCCAACCCTTGTGAAAATTCTATCAAGAATACCTAATTCGGCACTTCTTGCAGGGACGAATCCACCACTTTGAGCCATAAGACAAATTAATGCAGTTTGCCGGAGAAGTGCACTTTTACCAGACATATTAGGCCCGGTAACCATAAGTATTTGAGCGTTTTCAGGATCTAGGGTTAGATTATTTGAAACATAAGATTCACCAAGTGGAAGTTGTCTTTCAATGACAGGGTGTCTACCCTCGATGATTTTCACCCCATGATTTTCGCTGATTCTAGGACGAGTATATCCGAATTCCAAAGCAACAGAAGCAAAACTATTTAGAACATCAAGTTCGCCCATTGCCCTAGCATTACCGATTAACTCAGTTGTGTTTTTTACAGTTTCTAAAACTAAAGATTCATAAAGCCCCTGTTCAAGAGACAATGCCTTGTCCTTCGCTTCTAGGATTTGGGTTTCTAAAACCTTTAATTCTTCAGTAATATATCTCTCGGCCTGTGTTAATGTCTGCTTACGAATCCACTCTTCTGGAACTTTATCTTTGTGAGCATGTCGAACTTCTAGGTAATATCCAAAGACATTGTTAAACCCTATTTTCAGTGAGATAATTCCAGTTTTATCAACTTCCCTTTCTCGGATTAACTCCAACGCTTTGTGGCTCTCAAAAGCCAAACTCCTGACTTGGTCCAATTCACGATTAACTCCAGGCTTAATTACAGCACCTTTACCAACTTGATTAGGCGCTTCATCTTCCAGCTCTTTTTCTAATCTCCAGAGTAGCTTATCGCAAGGAGAGAGTCTTTCAAGTGTTGGTAATAAAGCTTCCTCTCCAGCAGCAGCTTCGGCAACTTTTATTACAGATTCTATACCTCTTCGAAGTTGCACTAGTTCTCTAGGGTTAATCTTAGCCGAGCTTGCTTTAGAAGCTAACCTCTCAAGATCACCAACTCCAGAAAGTATTGATTTAAGATTTGAAGACAGTTCTTCCTTATCCATCAATAGACTTACTGCATTGTGTCTGAATTCTATTGCAACCTTGTCTGTTAAAGGCATCATTAACCATCGTCTTAACATCCTAGCTCCCATGGGTGTTGATGTTCTATCTATGGTGTCAGCAAGCGAAGTGCCATCCGGGTGACTGGGATGAATAATTTCTAGATTTCTCACAGTAAATCTATCAAGCCACATCCCATCAGTCTCTCTTAATCTCTTCACACCCTGTAGATGAGATAATTTAGTGTGGTGTGTGAATTTCAAGTATTCTAAAATAACACCTGTAGCAATTTTTGCTGAAGGAGCGTTATTTAAACCAAACCCTTTCATTGAAGTAACCCCAAACTGAGATTGTAGTTTTTCATGAGCGAATTCTTCAGAAAAAACCCAATCATCAAGTTTAGAACGAGGCGTATCATCTCCAAATAATGAGATTAAATCTGATTCATGCCCTTTTTCACAAACCCACTCTTTGGGATTAAAGCTCTTTAGAAGTTTATCAATCCACTCTGAACTACCCTCAGCGGCAAGAAACTCTCCAGTTGAAATATCTAAGAATGCAACTCCACAACCATTTCTAGTCCAATGAAGTGCTGCTAAATAATGATTTTGCTTTGACTGTAACACTTGGTCGTGCATTACAACCCCAGGTGTGACAAGTTCCGTAACCCCTCTTTTCACTAACCCCTTGGCTTGTTTTGGGTCTTCAAGCTGGTCGCAAACAGCAACTTTTAATCCCGCCCTTACTAGCTTAGGTAAATAATTGTCTAAAGAATGGTGAGGGAATCCAGCTAACTCAATTTCAGAAGCACTTCCATTTCCTCTTTTTGCGAGTATAATATCTAGTACACCAGCTGCTACAATAGCATCTTGACCGAACGTTTCGTAGAAATCGCCCACTCGAAAAAGTAGAATAGTGTCCGGATGTTTTGTTTTAATCCGGTTGTATTGTTGCATCAAAGGAGTAACCTTACCCGCCACGTCTTCTCTTGTTAAAAGTTAGAAGACCAAACTACTAATCAATCCCTAATTTAAGATTAATTATTACTGGCCTTTGTCCACAACAGACGAACAAAACATCATGTTATGCGACTTTTAGTCCTTGTTTGGCAATCGAACCTTTGTGGCCTTCACAATATTTTTTATCGACTAACAGCTCTTTAACATCTCCGCTTGGAAGTTCGAACATTGCATCGGTCAATATTGTCTCAAGAATCCCCCTCAGTCCCCGAGCTCCTAATTTAAACTCGAGCGCTTTTTCAACGATCCAATCGAGCGCATCAGCTTTGAATTTCAGTTTAACTCCATCTAACTGAAAAAGATAAACATACTGTTTTATAATCGCGTTCTTCGGCTGTGTTAATATCCTTCTAAGTGCACTTTTTTCTAGAGTATTCAGATGTGTTAGAACAGGGAATCGACCGACTAACTCAGGAATTAAACCGTAACTCCTTAAATCAGCAGGTGCGATATATGATAGTATGTTCGCATCAACTTTCGATGCTCCACCACTTTTAAAACCTATCGTTGATCTACTCAGTCTTCTTTCAATTTGTTTTTCAATACCTGAGAAGGCTCCCCCGCAGATAAACAAAATGTTTTTTGTGTCAACCTTGATTAACTTTTGCTCTGGATGTTTACGCCCCCCTTGTGGTGGAACATTAACTTCGGTTCCTTCAAGAAGTTTCAGAAGTGCTTGTTGAACTCCTTCACCACTCACATCACGTGTAATTGAAGCGTTGTCACTTTTGCGGGCAATTTTATCAATTTCATCGATAAAAATGATTCCTCGTTCAGCCGCTTCTACATCAAAATCTGCTGTTTGTAATAACCGTGATAAGACGCTCTCGACATCTTCACCTACATATCCAGCCTCGGTTAATACCGTTGCATCGGCGACACAAAAGGGGACATCAAGCATTTTAGCGATCGTCTTCGCAAGAAGCGTTTTCCCTGTACCGGTCTCTCCAACTAGAATTACGTTTGCTTTGTCTAATTCAACTTCGGATCCTTTTATTGGAGGATTCAAAAGCCTCTTGTAATGATTGTAAACAGCTACTGACAGTGTTCTTTTTGCCTCTTCTTGACCTATTACGTAGTCGTCGATGTGATCTTTGATTTCGCGAGGCTTTTTAAGCTCTAATTTTAATTTTTCATTGGATTCAGTATAAGATTCAGTATCTACAATCTCTTCAGCCTGTCTTACACATCGATCACAAATGTGCCCAGAAATACCTGCAATAAGTATTTCTACTTCTTCTTCATCAGTACCACAAAAAGAGCATGTTTCTTTTGATACACTGTCTTTTCCTTTAGCCATTCGTATAAATAATTCTAATTAACTTCTTATAAGAACTTCATCAATCATACCGTATTTCTTTGCTTCTTCAGCTGTCATCCAGTAATCACGATCGCTATCTTCCCAAACTTGCTCGTATGTTTTTCCAGAATGGTGAGCAATGATTTCATAGAGTTCTTTTTTTAGTTTTTGAATTTCACGTGCTGTAATTTCAATATCTGAAGCTTGTCCACGAGCACCTCCTAAGGGTTGGTGTATCATGACTCGGCTATGCTTAAGACCGGTACGTTTTCCATGTGCTCCACCACATAATAGAACGGCACCCATTGATGCAGCCATCCCTGTGCAAATAGTTGCAATGTCAGGGCGTATATATTGCATGGTGTCATAAATACCAAGCCCGGCATAAACACTCCCACCTGGTGAGTTAATGTATATCTGAATATCCTTATCTGCGTCGGTAGACTCTAAAAACAGTAGTTGTGCTTGAATAATATTTGCAATATTATCATCAACTCCTGTCCCCATAAAGATAATTCTGTCAGCCATTAGGCGAGAGAAAACGTCTACCTCACGAAAGGGCATAGATCTTTCTTCAATGACTGTTCGTGTCATGTTTTCAGGGCCGTAAGCCGATGAAATGAAATCTCCTACTGTGTGACTGCTTAAGCCGCGATCTTTTACGGCGTACTTTAAAAACTCTTTGCGATTGTTCATGATGCTTGAATATTCATGCAATTTAAGTAGCTAATGACTATGTATTAACTTTTATACCACCTGATATTCACAAAGTCAAGTATAATTACTTAACCTCAGCAGCAAGTTTCGCAAACTTTTCATAAGGAATAGACTTTTCCTTAATGCTGACAAGTGTTTTAAGATGATCTACAACTTTACGTTCCATGATTACATCAGCTATTTTACGTCTTTCGTCCTCCTTAGCTAATACACTTTTTGCAACATTGTCTAATTGCTCTTCATCTAAAGGCATGCCGTATTGAGCGTATTGAGCACCGACGAACCTTCGTGCTTCAGATTCCAATTCTTCAGCAGTAATTTTAATGTTTTGATCCTTTAAAACGCTTTGCTGGACAAGCTGCCAACGCAATGAAGCGGCGTAACCATCGAATTCGTTTTCTAGCTGCTCAGGTGTAACAGGTTTATCATTGGCTGCCACAATCCAACGTTTTAAAAACTCCTCAGGTAAAGGAATTTTCATGTAATCAATAAGGTCAGTCACAAAACGGCGGCGGAAAACCCATTCCGCATCTCTGTCGAAATGTCCCTCGAGATCTTTTTCTATTTTTGAACGAAAGTCTTTTTCGCTATTGACTTCACCTTTGGGGTAAATTTTATCGAATAGACTCTGCTCAACTTCATGAGGGTCGAGGTGTTTGATTTCTTCGACAACGAATTTAAAATCTCCTTTGAGTGAGTGAACTTGCTCGTGATCAATGCCTAGCATACGACCTAGATCCTCATGGTTTTGGCTTACATTGTTAGGGTTAACGGTTAAATTATCACCAACCTTAGATCCTACAACTTTGCTTTTAGTAGCCTTATCCTCAATGAATTCAGCGGAAATAGAGCTGCGGTTTTCAATACCTCCTTCAAGTACCTCACCGTTTTCAGATAGCTGAGTGAATGTGCCTAACAGCATATCCTTTTCTCCAGCTTGTTCTACATCGCTAATCTTACCGTGTTGACGCTGCATGTCTACTACGCGATTGTCAATTGCTTTTTTATCTACAGGAATAATGTGGCGAGTGAATTTTGCTCTCCAGCCAAAGCTTAAATTTATTTCAGGAGCAAGTCCTACTTCATACGTGAATTTGAAAGTGTCGGGATTTTCCCAATCTCCTTCGTCCTCAATATTTTCTGCGGGGATAGGGTTCCCGAGAACATTCATCTTCTTTTCTTGGATGTGTTTAGCGAGAGATTCACTTAAAAGCTTATTAATTTCTTCTGCAAGAACAGCTCTGCCGTACTGTTTTTGTACGATAGACATAGGTACTTTTCCTTTTCGAAACCCGGGTAAAGTGATTTGCTTCCGTTGAGCTTTTAGAATTTTATCACAACGATCTTTATAATCGTTTTTATCAAGTGTAACACTTACTTGCGCACTTAGCGCATCAATCGGTTCTTGACTTATCTGCATGGTGTTCTTTTGAAGAATCTTCCTATTATAGTTGGAATTGTGCGGGTGGAGGGACTCGAACCCACACACCTTGCGGCACCAGATCCTAAGTCTGGCGTGTCTACCAATTTCACCACACCCGCATTCCAAATAGGGGCGCAAATATATGGCTAAGCAAGGTAAAACACGAATAAATTTATGACTAACGCGAGTTGTTTTGTTTTATAGGACATTTATTATTCATGCAACTTGCTGGCGTGAAAATAAATGGACTCAGACGCATTCTTTTAATACTATGTTTTTGTGGCGTTTTACAGACAAGTATCATTTTCAAGCCTCTCAAATTAATCACGATTTTAAGAATTGTCACCTTCAAGTTTCACAATTATTGTGGGGGACACACTGGAATGCATTTGTCTTTGAAAAGCGAATACACAACGAGCCTAGCGCATGGTTAGGTTGCTCTTGGAGTGGATGGGAGGCTTGGAGTTCATCAAGTTTTTGGGCAGGCAAGGACATCAATCTATTTGATTCAGACTCAGGAATAAAGTTTGTTGGTTGGACCTTATTGGGAGGTGAATTTGAACGGCTTAATGAAATTAATGTTAGCAAAATTAACAGTATTTCAGAGCTTGGAATATTATTTGAATTTGACGATGGTGTTAAAAAAGGAACAATGGATTCTCAACTATTTGACGTTGGTGAACAATGGAAAATAAGAGGAATTCTTGAGCTAAGGGAGTCTTTATCAATATCAATAGGAGCAGGTATGAATTCAGATATGAGTGGCCACGGTTGGTTTCTATTTGTCAATAAGAGACTTGAGAATTTTGAAATCTCAGTGGATTTGCAAGGACCACAATTTTATTTAACATGTGGGATTACACGGTTTGGGAAAATTCATAGCTCACTATTTCATAAACAAGTTTCTGTAGGAGGTTCTACAAATTGGGGTTTAAAATGGTAAAGCAACTATTTTTCATCTTATTTTATATAACCCAATCCCACGTCTTCTTATCTCAATCGCAACAGGCTATAAACAAATTAATTATCCCAGCTATTGAAGATGGTTGGATGGAAGTTTACGAGGGAGAATACATTTCGAAACATCTATTGCAGTATGGATGGCCAGTAGTTGCAGAAGAAGCTTGGGATATTTATGGTGTACGTGAAGAGGTTATTGTAAAAGTGATTCAGCACGATAGGTGGGGGGGTTGGTGTAGTTGGGGAAGGGAGTCACTAACTCCAGAATCAAAAGCAATTAGTTGGAATGTTGCAGGCGTTGGTGACTTTGGTCCTGGCGCTGCTACTAACCTAGAGGGTTTTGAAGGGGGTAGAACGGGGCTTATTACTCGTGTAAAAGGTCTAAATTGGGGCATAGTCGCTGAGAGAGATGCGGGTGAAGTGGGGGTGGACTATCTCGGAGGTTACTATCAAAGCAGATTAGGTGAAGGCGTGAATTTTATTATAGGAGACCATAGGGTTCATTGGGGTTCAGGATCCACAGTCTTCAGGTACGATCCATTTCAATCCATGCGCGCTCCTCATAATTTAGGTCAAACAAGTCGTGATTTTAGTGGCGTTAATACTGGAGATGGCACTCCTAGTCGCAGAGGTTTTGCAGTAAGTAAAACAAATAAAAATTGGTGGATTTATACCTCGTTTGACACGAAAAAAAGAGAATGTGTTATTGATACTACTACTGGAGAAATAACTTCTATTTATTCTTCGGGATTACATAGGACGGAAGTTGAAAGATCACGTTTAGAAGTACGGCAAAGTCGATTGGCATGGAGTGTTTTTCACAAAGGGGAGCAGACTATGTTAGGGGTATTAGGAGAGGTCGGGCCAGGAAATGTTGTAGGGTTACTTGTTAGAAGAGAGAAAAATGCACTTAGTTATGAATCTGAAATATCTATATTTAAAGGAGGTGTATCAATTAAAAATAGAGCAGTGCTTGCGTCTGGTAAAAATATTTTTGTTTTTGCTAGCATCGATAAACACAATTTAAAACATCCATATAGGATGTATGGTGAGCAATCTAATTCAGATTCGAGTTGGGTTGGAGGGGGTGGGTTTTTTATTATAGAAAACAATAAGAAATTAGTTGTAAAATATGAAATGAAGCATGGAGAATTGAATTTTAGATCAACATTGTCATGGGATTCAGAATTAGAAATCGGGGGAGAACTGCAAACACGAATTCAAATTAAGGGAGCTTATGATGGCGCAGTGGAATTACTCGCGAGATTAAAATGGGATCTTCCTTTTGTGAAGTTTACAGGTGAACTGATAAAATCGGGCAATGACTTTGCGAGTATTGGTAGAGCTTTTAGAGTAGATATTAAAAATGAGAGAACGCTAACTGTGGCAGTTATGAATGGTGGAGATGATATGCTAGGTAGACTCTGTCAACTCCTTCCCACTGCTCGAGGTTACAGGTTGTTTTCGGTTGGAGATTCTACAAGTCGTGCGATAATTACTTGGGAGGTGATTGTGGATAGGTTGGTGATTTCGTTTGAGAAGGTTTGGCCTAAGTCAACAGTTCATGAAGGAGAACTTTCATCACAACGAATTTCAATACGGTTTGAAGGGAGGTAATTGAGTGTGTATCTTGCAGACAACTTAGAATTTAAAAGAAATATGGCGAATACTTCTGATATTAAAAATGGGATGTGCTTGAATCACAATCATGGGTTATGGCAAATTATTGAGTTTTTACACGTAAAGCCTGGAAAGGGAGCTGCTTTTGTAAGGACGAAACTTAAAAATATTGAGACGGGAAAAGTCGTTGATCATACATTTAATGCAGGCACGAAAATTGACCCCGTAAGGATCGAAACTAGAGAGTATCAGTTTCTTTACAACGATGATATGGGGTATCACTTTATGAATAGTGAGACATACGAGCAAATTCCGGTAGAAAAGCACCTGATTAATGCACCTGAGTTTTTAACTGATGGGCTTATCTGCAAGATATTATTTGACGCAGATAGTGAAAGAGCAATTTCTTGCGATTTACCGAATCATATTGAGGTTGAGATTACTTACACCGAACCCGGTGTGAAAGGTGATACCGCTACAAATTCATTAAAGCCTGCAACCGTAGACACAGGAGTTGAAGTACGCGTGCCATTATTTATTAATACAGGTGATTTTATTAAAGTAGACACTCGCACTAAAGAGTATTCTGAGAGAGTTAAAAAGTAAGGTTAATGGGGGGATATTAGTGAAAAAAGATTGAGAGGAAAGCTTGAACTGAGAGAGTTTAAACTCAGTGCTTTGCTTGATGTAACTCGTGCCATTAATTCCAAGTCATCTGAAAATGAACTTCTAGAACACTACTGTAAAGCACTTCAAACTCATTTAGGTATTGGGCGCTTGGTTCTTTATTCTATGGATTTAGGAAGATCGTTTTGGAGATTGCTTATTGCCAATGGCGTTTCAGGAGAAGTCCCGGATAATCAGCCAATTGAATTCTTCAATAAGCTAAATTCTGGAGGAATTTCATTAGCTGGAGTCGATGGTTTAAACAATCATTCATTTGACATTGTGATTCCAGTATACAAAAACGATACAGTCATAGCGTTTGTATTAGCAGGGGATAAAGAAGAGGATGTGCCGGGTATGAGTCCGGTGGTGAAGCATTTAAACTATATACAAACACTTACTAATATTTTAGTGGTTGCATTGAGAAATAGAGAACTTGTAGAAGAGAATCTAAGACAAGCGGGGGTGAGGAAAGAACTTGAATTAGCTGGTGAAATGCAGGCAATGTTACTGCCTAAAGTTTGGCCAGAGGATAGTAAAATAGATGTTTCAGGGTATTATCAGCCACACCAACAAATAGGAGGTGATTATTACGATTGTTTTTTAGCAGGACTAGATCAGGTTGTTATGTGTATGGCTGATGTCAGTGGAAAGGGGGTGGGAGCTGCTATTTTGATGTCTAATTTCCAAGCAAATGTAAGGGCGATTTTCAACAGCGGTTCGAGATCATTAATAGAAAAAGTCAAGGAGCTCAACACTCGTGTAATGGCTAGTGCTCAGGGTGAGAAGTTTATTACATTTTTCGTTGCTGTATATGATAAAAAATCAAATTCATTAGAATATGTGAACTGCGGACACAATCCACCATTGTGGCTTGATGATCAAGGAAATTCTTGTTTATTAGAGCTCGGTGCAGTGGGTTTAGGGATGTTTAAGGAATTGCCCACGATTGTTTCAGGCAATGTTGAAGTTCTTTCTGGTAGCACCTTAATATGTTATACAGACGGATTAGTTGAGCAAGAGAATGAAAAAAGTGAAGAGTTCGGAATGACAAGATTAGAGGAAATAGTGAGGAAAGGTAAAGACATGACAATTGATGCGATGCACTCTACGATGGTTAAGTCTCTGAAAGATTTTAGAGGATCAACACCCCCTTTAGACGATACTGCTCTTTTAAGTTGTCGCTTTAGGTAAAGCTTTACCCCGACTTTCAATATCTAGAACCACTAAAAGAGCTAAGAACCCCCAAAATGGTGCGCTAGCTTTATCAGTATCTAAGTAATTGTTTAATACTCCGTGAATGAAGTAGGTCATTAATCCTAGATATATAGATACCGCTAAATTTCGTTCTTCCTTATTTTTAAGGTTATTCCACAAACGAAACCCGACTATTGAGGCCCACCAAATTAACAGTAAGACTAACACCCCCCCCATTACACCTTGTTCCGCAAGTGGCCCGAGGTATTCACTGTGTGCATTGCCTCCATCAGCATTATTTGTGCTAATCGTTGTTTTTAAATCTGACTTTTGAAAAGGGGCGTAAACAAACTGATATGTTCCAGGACCCCAACCTGTGATAGGTCTTTCTTGAAAAAGAGAAACAGCGCAGCTCCATCTATTGAGCCTTTCTAAATTGGAGTCGTCACTTGAAATATTCGAAATAGACTTCACATGTTGAGTTAAGTTGTCTGATGAATCTTGCTTATTTCTCTGAAGATCTATCATTAACGTGTCGAAATTAACGAAGAGCACCACTACTACTACAGCACCTATTGATGCTAAAGTTTTAAGTTTAATACCTATTCTCATGGCTACAAAAAGAATCCCTACGCCCGCAATAGAAACCCATGCTGCTCTTGTGAACGAGAGGATCAAGCCTATTGCGATTATGACAGTTGCAATACCTAAAAGTAACCTTATTAATGTTGGTCTGTCTTTTTTTGATAAGAGTGCTATTGTTGGGGGTAACATCATCGCTAAGACCGCTCCATATGAAGTGTGATCTTTAAAGAATGGTTTCATCATCCAATGGCCTGCGTGTTTGCTGAAGTCATAACCTGCATGTCGAATTACAGTATAAATTACAACAATACATAAAGGAAATAATAGTAGCATTAGCATCCGTTCTCTAAACTCTGGCTTATGGAGCATGATATGCCCTAAGAAGAAAAAGAAACTTACAATAAACCAAGCCCGAGACGTCATAAATTTCAGTGAAACCAGTGGATCATAACTTGTAACTGTAGTGATGGCCATCCAGACCATCATGCTTCCAATTGTTATTGAAATGGGGTGTGAAAAAAGTCTTTTATCGACTGGCCAACCTTTAAAAAATCGACATAAAAATATGATTAATGCCCCGAACAGTAAAGGTTCTGTGGGCATATAAAGCCCCAAAGATGTTACTTCTAATTCTTGCAGGTTAATGCTTAAAGGAACAGCGAATAAAATAAATCCAATATATAAATCAAGCCTTTTAACACTCCACCATGCTAGTAGAATCACAAGAGGTAAAACAGCAATCAACAAAAATTCATTGTAAGCACAAACCCCTAAAATAATGGAAAAAAGAAGTGTTCCTATAAGAACAGTTTTATCTGTCAGCCACGACTTCACTTACTTCGTGTTTCAGCTACTCTAAGACTGTCGACAATCAATAACAAGATTAAGGTCATTGAGAGAGTTGAAAGGATACTTACAACAACGATTAACCATCTCACAGGATAGGTTTTCTTATCAGCTGCTTCAGCAAAATCCACCACAAGGCTGGATGGCAGCTGTGTAGATGCATCTACCTTCATCAAATCAAATCTCTTCTTCAATGTTGCAAGTTGCTCATAAGCAGGCTCAAGGAAGTTTGTTTGCTTATTGTATTTATTAGCAAGTTTAGAGATCTGTTCTAAATCGGCTTTCAAAATTACAGCTCCTCTCATATTGTTTTCAGCAACAGCTCTTCCATATTCAGCAGTTAACCCTTCAACTTGAGCTTCAAAGTCATAAATTCCATGAGAGTGAAGCTCACTTAATTCATTTTCAGCATCCTCAATCTCTTTAATTGCCTGGTTGTAGGATTCTTTAGCGAGTTTTAAAGCATTCTTTGCCCTGTCATTTCTTAGTGCATTAGCAAGGCTATCTACTAAGAAAACCAAATCATTTGCGATATCTCTTGCGACATTTGGGTCTCTATCTAAAACATGTATTCTAATTGAACCAAACCTTGTTAAATCAGCCCCCACGTTGCTGTTGTATTCTTTCTGAAGCAGGGTTCTAGATCCGACCTCATTAAGATCTATGTCATAGTGCTCGTCCAAATTGTGGTTGGCTATAATCTGAGATCTCACTTTACTACTGTTGAGTAATTGCAAAAGTCTTTCAGCATCTTCAGTCTCTCCATACGCAAGTAAATCACCTTGTTTACTTTCTTCAAAAAAGGCTTCACCTATTGAGCTTTGCGTAGTTGCGAACAAAATTACACTGGATTCGAATTTCTCCTCTATAACGAGTGAAACACCAGCTGAGATTATTAATGTAACAATACCTACGATAATGAATATACGCAGTTTGCTAAACACAAATAACAATAGGTGAGATGAGTCTAATTTAGCTGCATCTCTATTTTCATCTCTTTGAATCATTTCGCAAAGTTAAGCTTAGAAAAGTTTAGATTTTAAATCTATAAACTGCTACAGGTAAAGTATGTTCTTTAACTTTACAATATGGCGCGAATTGCTTTAAATGCTCGTTTACTTATTCCAGGAAAGTTGGAAGGTACAGGGTTGTTTACTCACCAGTGCTATAAGAGATTTATTGCATCTCGTCCTCAAGATGATTTTTTATTGATTTTTGATAGAAAACCCCCTGTGGAATTCGATTATGGGTCGAATTGTAAAAACATTTGTTTACTTCCTCCGGCAAGAAGACCATGGTTATTTGATTTGTGGTTTGATTACGCCATAACGTGGAAGTTGAGAATTTGGAAAGCAGACCTTTTTATATCAACAGATGGATACATTTCGAGAAGGACGGATGTTCCACAGTTAAATGTAATACACGACATCAATTTCGAGCATCATCCTGAGTGGCTCCCGCCGAAATTTGCAAATCATTTCAGAGCAAGATTCCCAGTTTACGCAAGAAAGTCTACAAAGTTATGTACAGTTTCAAATTTCAGCAGAATGGACATAGCTGAGAAATACATGATCAATAAATCTGAAATCTCTATCATTCCGAATGCTCCAGACAGTAAATTCTCACCGATTTCAGATTCAGAAAAATTAAATTCTAAAAATAAGTTTGCGAAGGGCAACAGCTATCATGTTTTTGTCGGATCGATTCACCCAAGAAAAAACATTCACGGGATGTTAGATGCTCATAGAGCGTATAGAAAACGAGGCGGAAAGTCAGACTTGGTCATTGTAGGGACTGCTATGTGGAGTGATGAACATCAGGATGCAGAGGGTGTTCATTGGGTAGGAAGGTTGGAAGATGAAGCCTTGGTATCTGCAATTGCGGGAGCCAATGCACTTTTATATCTCCCGTTTTTTGAAGGTTTCGGTGTCCCTGTTGTAGAGGCGATGGCTTGCGGTGTCCCTGTTGTGGCAAGCGACACATCTTCTCTTCCCGAAGTGTGTGGAGAAGCCGCAGCTGCTTTGGTTCATCCCAAAGATTTTGAAGGAGCGGCACAAGCTTTGTTGGATTTAGAAGAAGATGCGGTTTTATTTAAAGAAAGATCAAACGCAGGCATTCTAAGGGCAGGAGATTTTAGTTGGGATAAGAGTGCAGAGAAGTTTTCTAGTATAATTACTGATCTTATAAGATAATGATTCAGCTTAGACCTTTTTTAGAGCTTAACCGTATTGAGGCAGGATGTGATGAGGCGGGGCGAGGGTGTTTAGCTGGGCCAGTTGTCGCGGCTGCTGTAATTTTAGATAAGGCTGTAGCTGAAGAGTTAGATTTAAATGACAGCAAGCAGTTAACCGCTAAAAAGCGAGACGAACTGAGAGTTAAAATTGAGGAAAAGTCGATTTCTTGGGCTGTGTCTTTTGTTCCACACGATAAGATTGATGAAATAAACATCCTTCAGGCTTCTTTTTTAGCGATGCGGCAAGCTGTAGAAAAATTGCATGTCAATCCAGACTATCTTTTAATTGATGGAAACAGGTTTGTATCATCTGACTCAATGCCTCCTCATTCATGCATTGTGAAGGGAGACACGAAGTTCTCCTCAATAGCTGCAGCGAGTATACTTGCGAAGACACATAGAGATGATTTCATGCTTAAGCAACATGAGAAATGGCCTGGTTATAGTTGGGATTCAAATTTTGGATACCCAACAAAAGCTCATCGCTTAGCTATTGATGAATTAGGCCCAACACCTATTCATAGAATTAGTTTTAAACTTCTCTAGATAAGATTTCTACTGAAAATGGTTCTTTAACCTTGGCTTAACAGTAAAATAAAATTGTGGTAAAGTAGTTTTCAAAATATAGTTAAACATTTGTTGACATATGTTAATGAAAGTCAGACTAAGTGAATTTATTTACCTACTAATACTTTATTTTGTTAGATAAATATAACAATAATCACTTCGTTTGAAGTAAATTGCTTACCTATTAAAAACAATCAATGATATCATGAAACGCATTCTTTTTTTCTTTTTTACTGCTATTCTTTTCTCGCTCACAAACGCTCAGGCTCAGTGTGATCTATTCTTCTCAGGTTACGCTGAAGGATCTTCAAACAATAAATATCTAGAAATATATAATCCCACGAGTTCTGATATATCTCTTGACGGGTATGCTTTTCCAAGTGTATCTAACGCTCCTACTACTCCTGGGGTTCACGAGTACTGGAATACATTCGAAGAAGGTGCAGTAGTAGCTGCGGGTGATGTATACATCATTGCTCACGGGAGTGCTGATCCATTCATACTAGCAGAAGCTGATCAGTTTCATACTTACCTATCTAACGGTGATGACGGATACGCTCTTGTTCAAGGAGGAGAGGAAGACTACGTAATTCTAGATATGATTGGTACTTGGCAAGAAGATCCAGGATCAGGATGGGAGGTTGCTGGTGTTGCTAATGGTACACAAAACCACTCATTAATTCGTAAATCTGATGTAACTAATGGCAATGGAGGAGATTGGGCTTCATCTGCTGGAACGAATGTTGATGATTCTGAGTGGATAGTATTAGATAATGACGATTGGACTGGTCTAGGATCTCATGACTTCACAGGTTCTTGTGGTGATGCTGTACCGGGTTGTACGAATCCAAATGCATCTAACTATGATGCTGCTGCAACAGCTGATGATGGTTCATGCGCATTCGACAATGCATGTAACTTAGATGGTATTGAAGTAGGTACTTCTGGATTGTCATTTAATCCTGCTGACTTAACAGTTGATGTAGGTTCACTTGTGTTTTGGGTAAACTATGGTGGATCACACAATGCAAACGGAGATATTGACACTCAAACTGGTGATTCATTTGGGAACCCTGAATCTTTTTACTTTGATATTGTAACAGGTGATGCTTCAGGTGTATGTATAGGTTCACACACTTTTACAATCCCAGGAGTTTATTCCTATGATTGTTCACAATATGGGCATGCTGCTTCAGGTATGGTAGGTACTGTTACTGTTGGTATAGGTGGATGCATGGATGCTGCAGCTCCTAACTACAATGCAGCTGCTGATTTTGATGATGAATCTTGTGAAGCTTCACCATATACTTTAATTGCCGATATTCAATTAGGCCAAGAAACTGGTGCATTTGATGGCTTAGCCGTTTTAACTTCAGGTGTAGTAACTGGTGTTTACGGATCTCTCGCAACTATCCAAGATGGATCAGGGGCTTATTCTGGTATTTGGGTTAACGGTTCAGACGTAGCTTTACAAGTTGGAGATGATGTTGAAGTAACAGCAACAGTTGTAGAGAACTTTGATTTAACACAACT